>Ga0114951_10000602_pt1 | contig 48526 bp, 43 predicted proteins | sample AM7aDNAmetaG_FD_88677 | JGI IMG/M metagenome (GOLD analysis project Ga0114951, IMG submission 88677) | Freshwater microbial communities from Finland to study Microbial Dark Matter (Phase II) - AM7a DNA metaG | ecosystem: Environmental > Aquatic > Freshwater > Lake | place: Finland: Lake Alinen...
CATCGCGTGGGAGGCGGAGAAGGAACCGATCACGCCGTGGCAGGCGGAGTGGGACGACTTTTTCGACTCCATCCGCAACAACAAGCCGCACAACGAAGCCAAGCGGGCGGCGTTGACGAACCTGGCGGACATCATGGGCCGGGCGGCGGTCCACATGGGGCGCACCATCACGTGGGAGGAGGCGATGAAGTCCGACTTCCGGTTCTGCCCGAACATAGACAGCCTCACCCACGACAGCGAGCCGCCGATCAAGGCCGACGCCGAGGGCCGCTATCCGGTGCCGATCCCCGGCCAGTGGACGGAAATTTAACGCCGTTGAATTCCTCACAATCCATAGGCCGCGCGTCTCATGGATTGCGCGGCAAGAAGATCGCTGCCTCCGCATTGGCGGGCGTGGCCATCCCGCCGGTGCATGCCGAGGGGGACAACACCATCCGGCTCGCGCTGATCGGCTGCGGCGGCCGCGGCAGCGGCGCGGTGGTGGATGCGACGCAATCGCCTTATGGCCCGGTGAAGCTCTACGCGATGGCCGACTTGTTTGAAAAACGGCTCACGGCTTCTCACGGTGTCCTGAGCCAGAAGCTGGGTGACTTGGTGGACGTGCCGCCGGACCGGCGGTTCGTCGGGTTCGATGCCTACAAGAAGGCGATTGATCTCCTTCGCCCCGGTGACGTCGCCATGCTGACCGGCTACGCCGGTTTCCGGCCGGCGCAACTGGAATACGCCGTGGCCAAAGGCGTCAACGTCTTCATGGAGAAATCGTTTGCCACCGATCCGCCCGGCGTGCGGCGCGTCATCAAGGCCGGCGAGGAAGCCGGAAAGAAGAACCTCAAGATCGCAGCCGGATTGATGGCCCGCCACGCCCCCAACCGGCAGGAACTTATCAAGCGCATTCGCGACGGCCAGCTTGGCGATATTCAATTCATCCGTGCCTTTCGAATGCAGCCTTGCGGGACGCTGCCTCCCCGGATGCCCGAGGTCAAGGATCTGCACTGGCAGATCAGCCACTTCACGCATTTCATCTGGGTCTCGGGCGGATTGTGGGCGGAGATGAACATCCACCAAGTGGACGAGATATGCTGGATCAAAGACGCCTGGCCTGTATCCGCGCACGGTGTGGGCGGTCGGGTTGCCGGCAGCAGGGACTGCGGGCAGAACTTCGATTCGCTTTCCGTCGAGTGGACGTTCCCCGACGGAACCAAGGCGTATCAAGTCACCCGCTGGCTTCCCAAGTGTTACAGCGAATTCAACACGTATATCCACGGCACCCGATGCGCGGCCGTGTTCCCCTGGCTGAGCGGTCATCGCGACGACTTGACGCAAATCTACAAGGACCAGCGTTGTGCGCCGGACAATATCGCGTGGCGGGCCGACGAAGGGTTGTTTACCTACTATCAAGCTGAATGGAACGTTCTGCTCGATGCCATCCACAACAACAAGCCGCACAACGAAGCCAGGCGCGCGGCGATGAGCAATCTCGCTGACATCATGGGCCGGGCCGCCGTCCACATGGGCCGCGTCATTACGTGGGAGGAAGCGATGAAATCCGACTTCCGGCACTGCCCGGGCATTGACAACCTCACGGATGATAGCGAACCGCCGCTCAAAGCCGACGCGGAAGGCCGCTATCCCGTGCCGATCCCCGGCCAGTGGACGGAAATTTGATGCAACAGCAAACTGCCACCAGCAAATTAGGAGAACTACCATGAACAAAGTCAAAGTCGCCGTCATTGGTTTGGGTTGGTTTGGAGAGAAACATTGTGAGGCGCTGTCGGGCATCTCGCACGTCGAGCTTTACGCGCTCTGCGATTGCGCCGAGCCGCGGCTGAAGGAGGTCGCGAAGACCTTCGGCGTCACGAAGACCTACACCGACTACAACAAACTGCTCGCCGATCCCAACGTGGACATGGTGAACGTCGTGACGATGTGGGACCAGCACGTCGCGCCAACCGTCGCGGCCTTGAAGGCCGGCAAACACGTGTTCCTGGAAAAGCCGATGGCCTCGTCCGTTGCCGACTGCGAAACGATCGTAAAGGCAACCAAGGCGACGTCGAAGTTCTTCACGGTGGGCCATATCTGCCGGTTCAACCCGCGCTATGCCGCCGCCAAGGCCGCCATCGCCGAGGGCAAGATAGGCAAGATCGTCTCGATGTACGCGCGGCGAAACATCCCTGCCTTTGTTGGCGCCTCCGTGCTGCCGAAAATCGGCCCCATCATCGGCGACGGCGTCCACGACACCGATCTGATGCTGTGGTATTCCGGCGCGAAGATCGTGTCGGCCTACGCGCAGACCGTCAATGTTCGCAAGTTCAAGAACCCCGACCTCGGCTGGACGATGTATCGCTTCGACAGCGGCGCGGTCGGCGTGCTGGAGGACACATGGTTCCTGCCCGACACGACGGCGTTCCAGATTGACGAGCGGATGGAGATCATCGGCACGGAAGGTTCCGTCCACGTCCACGAGACGTATCCTAATTTCTCCGTCTGCGACAAGACCGGCTGGCACTCGCCCGACACAACTTATTGGCCGATGCTGCACGGTGTGAGGGCCGGCGCGTTGCGCGAGGAGCTAAACTACTTCTCCACCTGCGTTCTCGAAGGCCGCAAGCCCACCGTCATCACGGCAGAAGAATCAGCCGCCGCGGTGCGCGCGTGCCTCGCGGCGGAGAAATCGGCCGCCACCGGCAAGCTTGTGAAGCTGTGAATAATTGGTGATTGGTAACTGGTAATTAGTGACTGGTGATTGGCAACCGGAATCGGACAAATGGAAGTGGCTGCGAAAACATATAAGAGCTTCGAGGAACTGGAAGTTTACAAGGTCGCCAGAGATTTCCGAAAGAAGATGTATGCGGTGGCGAAGCAGTTGCCGGAGATTGAGAAATACGGCCTCGCGAGCCAGATCCGGCGGGCCGCTGTGTCAGTTACCAACAACATCGCCGAGGGCCACGGGCGCTATCATTACCTCGACAACATCCGATTCCTGTTCCAGTCGCGCGGTTCCTTGGCGGAACTGATGGATGATTTGAATGCATGCCTTGACGAAGCATATCTGCCGCCAGCCAAAGTCGAGAGTTTGAAGGCTGAAGGTTTTTCGGTTTTCAGGCTCATTAACGGATACATCCGCTACCTGCGCGATCAGAAAGCCGGCGCCAGCTTGCAAATCCATGAATCATCGCCGCCTTATGGTGCTGAAATTCCCGACGAACTTTCCGTCTGATCATCTGCCAGCCACTAGTTACTGATTACCAATCACCAGTTACCAATCACCAGTTACCAATCACCAGTTACCAATCACCAGTTACCAATCACCAGTTACCAATTACCAGTTACCAATTACCTCCCATGAAACAATTCCACCACCTCGGATTGCCCACCGATGACAAACAACCCGGCGAAACCTACGTGCCCGCCAGCAAAGTGTGGGTCACCGACCCGCTCAAACACAAATACAAGGTCGAGTTCCTGCGCTTTGAGCCGGACTCGCCGGTCAAGGGCGTCGTGCGCGATCTGCCGCACTTCGCGTTTCGCGTGGACAGCATCAAGGCCGCGATCGCAGGCGAGAAGGTAGTGCTCGGCCCGTTCGAGGCGATGCCGGGCCTGACCGTCGTGTTCATTGAGAAAGACGGCGCCGTGTATGAATACATGGAGTTCGCCGCCCAACCCAACGCCACCTCGTGGGGCAAATAATCCACCAAGAGACACAAATGAGACTAAAACCATTGCCTTCAACCGAATACGCCGGCCGCATCGCGCGGCTCCAGGCCGAACTGAAAAAGAGCGGGCTTGATTGCCTCGTCGGCTACAGCAGCGAGAGCGAGACCGGCACCACGCGCTACCTCGCCGGCTTCTGGCCGTTCTTCGATTTCTCGGGCATCATCGTTCCCGCCGAGGGCAAGGCGGTGCTCATCACCGGCGGCCCGGAATCGTTCGAGTTCGCGAAGAAGTTTTCCAACGCGCCGGAGATTCGCATCAACCAGCTCTTCGTCGAGACCAGCGCGCCGGAGTGGGTGCCGAAGGTCGAGGGCGAGAGTTTCAAGACGCTGCTGCCGCGCGCATGCGGCGGCACGCCGAAGCGCATCGGCGTCGCCAACTGGAACATATTCCCGCACCCGATCTGGGAGGACCTGCGGGCCGCCGCGCCGCGCGCGGAGTTCGTGCCGGCGGATGATCTCATCCTGCGCGTGCAAATGATCAAGACCGACGCGGAGATTCCCTACATCGCCGAGGCGTATCGCATTACCGAGGAGGCGATGAAGGCCGCGTTGCGCGCCGCCAAACCCGGCAAGCGCGAGTGGGAACTCGAAGCCGTCGCGCGGTCGAAGATGGTGCTCGCCGGCGCCGAGGGCATGAGTTACCCCGCGTGGGTTTGCTCCGGCCCGACGACACCGTTAAGCCTCTGCCGCTCGACCGACCGCGCCATCAAGACGGGCGATCTGGTGCAGTTCACGTTCGGCGCGAAATACATGGGCTACTGCGGCAACATGTGCCGCCCGTTCGCCGTCGGCCGGATGCCGATGGCGGCGCGCAAGCTCGCCGAGGCCGCGCTGGAAGCGATGAACTACGCCATCGCCACCATCCGTCCCGGCGTGCGCGGTTGCGACATGTTCGACGGCTACCACAAGATTCTGTCGCGCTACGGCTACGAGAACTTCACGCTCTACGGCCCGGCCCACGGCACGGGCAGCTCGGAGGTCGAGGGACTGTGGCTTTCCAAGAGCGCCAACTTCGTCATCCAGCCCAACATGCTCTTCAACGTGGACATCTGGCTCAGCGACGGCCAATACGGCATGCGCTACGAGGATGGCGTGCTCGTGACCAAGACCGGCCTGCGCGAATTGAACAGCTTCCGGCGCGAAGTAATCGTATTGTAGCCGCTACGTAGTCGCGTCACTCCGTGACGCGGTCATCATCAAATACAAACGCGTCATGGAATGACGCGACTGCTTATGAACGCCATCACTACCTCCGTGATTCGCAAGGCGGTGAACCGTCATGCGGACGAGATTGTCGCGTGGACGAAACAGTTCGTCCGCTTTCCCAGCGAGAACCGCCCGCCCGACGGCAACGAAGCCGCAGCGCAGCAATGGATCGCCGCCGAATGCCGGAAGCGGAAGTGGAAAGTGGACGTCTTCTCGCCGCTCGCCGTGCGCGGCGTCCGCAAACATCCGTCGTGGCTCGAAGGCCGTAACTACCCGAAGGGCCGCGACAATGTCGTCGCGCGCTGGCGTGGCGCTGGCAAAGGACAATCCCTCCTCCTCAGCGGCCACTGCGATGTTGCGCCGTTCGAGCCGGACAACTGGAAAGTCTGCCGCCCCTACAAACCCGTCGTGAAAAACGGCCGGCTCTACGGACGCGGCTCCGCCGACATGAAAGGCGGCCTCGCGGCGATGTTCTGGGCGATGCGCATCCTGCAAGAGCTTGGCTTCCGTCCCGCGGGCGACATTTTGTTTGAGAGCCTCGTGGACGAGGAATTTGCCGGCGGCAACGGCACACTCGCCGCGCGCTTGCGCGGCCACAATGCCGGTCTCGCCATCGTCAGCGAGCCGACGCGGATGGAAGTCTGCCCCGCGTGCCTCGGCGCGTTCCTCGGTGACCTGACGCTCACCGGCAAGGGCGGCATGGCCTTCATGGGCAAGGCCATCGCCAACCCCATGAACGGCGCCGCGCGCGCCATCGAATTGTTTCAGGAATGGCAGACGCAGTGGCGCGCCCAAAACAAGCACGCGCTCTTCACCGCGCCCGGCAAACAGCTCAATGTGCTGCCGTGGCACGTCACGACCGACAAGGCCGGCGAGTTCACCCAGATGGGCACGCCGCTCATCGCCAAGATCGCGTGGATTGTCTGGTGCCATCCCGGCATGACCGAGCCGGAGTTTTACCGGCGCTTCCGCGCGTTTTGGGAAAAGTGTGCCGCGACGGACCCGGCGCTGCAACCGTTCGAGCTGGCGCTGGAGCGCGCCTACCACTACGTGAAACCTTGGGAGACGCCGACCGGCGGCGCGGCCATGAAGTCCATCGTTTCAGCTTTCGAGAGTTATCGCGGCGACAAACCCGGCATCGGCGGCGCGGCCTTCTCGTGCGACCTAGGTGTCTATGGCGAAACCGGCAAGATGCCCGCGATCCTGCTCGGCCCGCGCGGCGATCATCTCCATGCCCCCGACGAATGGGTCGAAATCCAGGATCTGCTCGACCTCACCGGCATTTACGCGACGCTGGCGGCGGAGTGGTGCGGCGGAACGGCGAAATAAACCCGGATTCCCCGGATGAACTTTACAAGCGGGAGTTAGTGACTTGCAATGGAGCCGCATAAACAAGGGCTTTCCTTCCACCGGAAGCGAACTCCGCCATCGTCGAAAAGAGGCACAAAGAATTGGGTGGCATCATCACGGTTTTTCACAAGCCCGGTTGCGGCCACCATCCGCACGGTTTGGAAGACCCCGCGCCTCTTGTCGAACTGATCCAGACTTGCACCACCCAATGGGACATCGAGAACTGCAAACAATAATGGCCGCACTTGGATAATATCCGATGGCCTTTATCGGTCATCATCGCCGCAGGTTTTCACCCAAGATAGCGAGAGTTAAAAACCATGAAGACAAACTTTCTTCTGTTGTTTTGCCTGCCGTCCCTGGCGGCGCACTTGTATTCCGCTGAACTGGCGAAGGATGGCGCGACCGGTTGGAAGATCGTTTTGCCCAACGAACCGACGATGGTCGAGAAGACGGCCGCGCGTGAACTGTCCGAACATCTGAAGCTGGTGACGGGCACCGGGTTTCAGACGCTTGCCGAAAAAGACACGCCTGCGGGCGGCAAGTCGCTGATCTTCGTTGGCAACACAGCAAAGGCCCCAAAGAAGGACTACAAGTTCGATGAGATTCTGATCAAAATGGACGGCGGGAACTTGATCCTCGCCGGGCATAAGAAGCGGGGTTGCCTGTATGCGGTCTACTCGTTCCTGCAGGATGTCGTCGGCGTTCGCTGGTGGACGCCCGAAGACAGCTTTGTGCCGAAGAAGCCGACGCTGACCATCGCGGATGATCTGGCCGTGTCCTACGCGCCACAGATGTTCTCGCGGAAAATGTATCATCGGAACGCCCAACCGGGTGTTTTCTCCGCCCGCATGAAGGGTAACGGGTCCATCACCCCGGAATACGGCGGTGCTGTGCGGATCATCAATTTCGTCCACTCGTTCTACAAGTATCTCCCACCCGATAAGTATTTCGACGCGCATCCGGACTGGTATTCGGAAATCAAGGGCAAGCGCAAACATGAAAACGCGCAGCTCTGCCTGACCAACGAGGACATGATCCGGGAGTTGACCAGGAACGTCCTGGAAACGCTGCGGAAGAATCCCGACGCCAAGATGATTGATATTTCCCAGAACGACTGGCTTGGGTTTTGCACCTGCGACAAATGCAAGGCGATAGATGATGCCGATGAAAGCCACGCGGGCACGCTCATTCGGATGCTCAACAAAGTGGCCGAGGCGGTTGAGAAGGAGTTTCCAGACGTTTGGGTTGAATCGCTGGCGTATCAGTATACGCGCAAGCCGCCCAAGACCCTCAAACCGCGTGACAACGTTTTGATCCGCCTCTGCACGATTGAGTGCTCTTACATCCAGCCGCTGGACGGCGAGCAGAATCGGAAATTCGCCGCGGACATGGAAGGCTGGAGCAAGCTGGCCAGGCACTTGTTCATTTGGGATTACACGACCAACTACAACGACTATCTGGGACCGCATCCAAACCTGCGCGTTCTCGTGCCGAACGTCCGGTATTTCATCCGGCACGGGGCTCTCGGCCTGTTCGAGGAGGGTGAGGGCGACGACTTCTGCGAACTGAAAAACTGGGTGCTCCTGCGCGCGATGTGGGAACCGCAACTCGATGACGGGAAGTTGATCGATGAGTTCATGAGCGGCTATTACGGCGAGGCGGTCACCCCGCTCATCAAGCAATATTGGGACATCCTGATCGCGCGGGCGGAGACGGAAAAGATCTATCTCGGCTGCTTCGGCATGAACTCAGCGCAATGGATTGATCTGGTGACGCTCAATCGGGTGACCGAAGTCATGAACAAGGCCGTGGAGACGGCGGCGAGAGTTTACGGCCCGGATTCCAATGAACTGCGCCGGCTTCGGAAGTCGAAGATGGGCGTGGATCATGTCTGGCTGAGCCGATATTACCCGCTTCGCTGCGAAGCACGGGAAAAGAAGCTGCCGTTTCTCGGTCCGAAAGACCCGCTCCAGGCGGCGGAGGAGTTCGCGCAGCTCTGCAAACGGTTCAAGACGAACGCGGCGGCCATTTCGCAGGAAAAGAATCTCGGAGTGTATCTGGAAGGATTGAAAGCGGGATTCAGTGCGCAGAAGAATCCGCCGGACATCTGCAAGGGCGTGCCGGAAGACAGTTGGATCATTTTCGACGCCTTGTTATTCAACAACTACCGCGACGCGGCGACGATTATCAAGGATCCCGAAGGCTGGAACGGGAAGAGCGTCCGCATGGGAACAAAGGTGGACTGGAATACCAGCTATACCCCGCCGGTTCACGGGAAATACCGCGTGCTCGCCTCGTTGCGCTGCGAAGGAACCCTCCAGAAAGGCAAGGTCGGTTCGTGGGGCGTCTATGACGCGAAGGGCAAGAAATCGCTTAAGACGAGGGTTCTCACGGCGAACGATTTCCTGAACGAAACAGGCTCGTTCGATAAAAAGTTTCGGTGGATCGAGCTGGGCCCGATTGACTTCGTCGCCGGCGCATACTTCTGGTTCGCCCACGGGCACAGCCCCGAGCTGGATGCCATCTGCGTTGACCGTGTCGTGCTCATTAGAGTTGAATGAACTGACACGAGGTTTTTCATGAGTGGAGTCCAGCGCCTCACTTCTGTTGGGCCGAAACCAGGTTGGGTGTTCGCGCTCCCGATGAAAACGAATGCCCAACGAAGCAGGCTTCCAAAGCCGGAAAATGTCGGATAAAAACCGAAGTGGTGTATCTCGATGAAGACGGGAAACATTGTTCTTGGTGTGTTGGCCTGCGCGTGCGCCGTCGCGACGGCGCTCCCCATTTTTGCCGATCCACCTGCGGCGCCAAAACCGCCGTCGGGACTTTACCAGAAAGCGGTCAAGCTCGAAGAAGCACACCAGTTTGCGCGCGCCGAGGAGGTTTATCGCGAACTGGTCCGGCGTTGCGACGGCGAGCAGGCGTGGCGGCAGCGGCGCGATGCCGAGCAAGGTCTGCTGCGCATCGAGGACATGCGGGCGAAGTTTTGCTGGAGCGAGACGCAGTTGCAGGAACAACTGGCGAAAACCTACGGCGGTTCCCAGCCCTCGGAATTTGCCGAGTGGGAACGGCGCGGCTGGCTTATGTCGTGGAAGGTGGACGGCAGGAAGTTTTACTACAACACCAACGTCACCAACCTCCAGTTCTTCGACACGGCACTCATGGCCCGCAATGAATCGGCGGCGAAGAACTTCCTGAAGTTCGCGCGGCTTTTCCTCGACGAGTCGGCCAAACTCGACCGGCTTCGCGCGGCGGGCGGCGCGCCGCAATACTACGTGGACCCGGTGCGCTTTGTGTTCACCACGAAGGTCGTGGTGAAGCAGAGTGATCTGCCGCCGGGCCGCGTGGTGCGCGCGTGGTTTCCGTATCCGCTGCTGACGCCCGCGACGCAAAACATCCGCACCGTGTCGGTGCAACCGGCGGGCGCGTTGAAATCCTGCCCGGATGTCGAGGCGCAAATCGGAATCGCTTATCTCGAAGCGCCGAGGCCGGAGAAAGACGACCTCGTCATTGAGATGAAGGTGACCTTCGACGCTTTCCACACCGATTTTCAGATCGCGCCCGACGCGATTCCGCCTTACGACACGCAGAGCGAGCTTTACCGGCGTTTCACGCGCTCCGAGCAGCAGATGGCGCTCACCAAGCCGCTGCGCGAACTGGCGCGCTCGGTCGTCGGTCGTGAGAGCAATCCTTATCGCAAGGCGCGGCTGCTCTACGACTGGGTTTGCGACAACGTGAAGTATAACTACGTCTGGTGCTGGCGCGACGCGACGTTCACCTACGGCTGCGCGTCGGAGGAAGTGCGGCAGCGGCGCGTCGGCGACTGCGTCATCCAGTCGGTGTTCTACGCGGCGCTGTGCCGGAGCGTGGGCATCCCGGCGCGTGTTCACAACGGCCCGATCTTCCCGCCGGGGATGAAGAACGATCACGTTTGGGCCGAGGTTTATTTCCCGCGCTACGGCTGGATGCCGGTGGATGTCACCTACAGCGAAGTCGCCAGCATGGTGCCCGGCCTGACCGATGTCGAGCGACGTACGATTCGCGATTTCTTTTTCGGCCGGATGGACCGCTGGCGGCTGTTCACGCAGCGCAACGATCTCACACAGGAACTGGTGCCGCTCAAACGCAGCGCCCGCCGCCGCACCACGATGTTCGTGACGGCGGAACTGGAATGCGACGGCCAGGACGTGCCGAAACGCGCCTACACGTGGAGTTGCGAGCCTGCGTCACCAACCGACGCCGCGCTTCGCCAATAGCCAGCCGAAGACGGCGATGTTTATCGTGCCGGCGCGGGCGGCAATCCAGCAGTGAATTTCTCGAAATAGCCGGCTTTCTTCACCTCCGGCAAATACTGCTGAAGAGTCTCCCACGTAAAAATGGACGCGCCGTGCACGCCGTGGCGCTTGCCGATGTTCAGGTAGTCTTCGATCTCCCGCGCCTCGCGGATTTTTCCGTGGCTGGTGTTGATGCCGACGCAGATTGTAAACTCAACGGGATGGGGCGACTCCTTGATGATCGCCGCCACGTCGCGGAATCGGTCGTCCAAGACCTTGAGATACTTGTCGCCGAACTGTTCGCGATAGGCGTAACCGGTGAGGTTGAGCATGTCGAGGTAGCCGCGCTCGACCCACGTCTTCCAATCGCGCGTGCCTCTAAGCTCCTGTGCTCCCCACATGTAAGCGGCAAGCCGCGGCCGGGGTTTCAGCGCCCGCAGCGCGCTGCTGATCTGCCCGACCAGCCCGTTGAGGCAGTCGCATTTGAATTTCCGGAATTCTTCTTTGAACGCAGCGCCATCACGCGGGAATTTGTCGGCGGGATGGGCGGCATCAAAAGCCGCCTGCGCCACCGGGTCCATCGCAGCCTCGGTGCCGGGATAGCGGCAATAGTCGAGCAAAATGCCGTCGGGCTTGTATCGGGTCGCGATTTCCGTCAGCACCGCGACGACCCATTTCCGCGCCTCCGGATGCCCCGATGAAATGAAACCGAGCGGTTCGCCCGCCTTGTCGCGCAGCGCCCAATCCGGATGCAGCTTGAGCACGCCCGCGACCTTCTTGCTTCCGCAGGCCAGCACGCACATCGTCGGATAAATCTGCAATCCCCGCTGGTGCGCCTCGCGAACCATGATGGCCACCGGGTCCCAGCTTCCCCACGTTTTGTCGGGAATCAACTCGCTGGGATAATACGCCTGTCCGCTGGTGGTGGTGATGAACGGAATCAAGACGCGCAGCCCGGATTCGCGAAAGCGGTCCAGATTTTCAATAATGGCGCGTTCGCGTGCCGCCTCATCGGTTTTGCCACGGAACCATTCGGACAACGCAATGTAAGCGCCCATGAAAGGCTTTGCGCGCGAGGCGTCTTCGCCCAAAGCGCAGCGGCTGGCAGACAGTATTCCCGCCGCGCTGAGGAAACCCATGCGCACCGCTTCGCGTCGAGACATCGGTGTGTTCATCTCGTTCTCCTTGTTGAGTTCAGCGGCATGGTGGCACGTCGCCGGTTCAAAACAAGCGCAAATCCTCCGCCGCGCGGGCGCGACAGCGCGGAAGGGACTGAATAAAAAGAAAGCCGGAGGCAACTCGCGTTGCCTCCGGCTCAATCTTAACCTGCCCGCAGGTTACTTCTTCTCTTTGAAGGAACCGACTTTGAACTTTTCACCCTTGGCAACCAGGACCTTGTTGGCCTGTTCCTTGGTGATTTTGTTGTCGGCGTCCTTCATGGTGACGGTGGCCGTCAATGTATCATGGTCGAATTTGACCTCGGCCACGCCGGGCAGGGATGTGATCGCCTCACGGACGATCGCTGGGCAGCTCCCTCACGTGGCACCAGGTATTCCGACCAGATACACGCGACCTTTTGCCGCGTCGGCAGCGAGGGTGGACGGCGCCAACTCTGTGGCGACCAGGCATCCCACGACCAGCGCGACAGCGACCAACGGACTCAGCAGTCGTGTCATGTGTTTCATGGTGGTTGATGGTTGTTGTGGTTGACTCAATCGGCTCCCACTCAGGAACCGACCCAATGCTATCACGCTTCGTTGAATTGGCAACAGAGAAAAACCGGCATTTTCTCGCTTTGACTGCGAGCCGGATGGAGTAAACTGCGCGGCATGGCTAACACGCAAATTCACCGTTCTTCGCCCGACCTCGACAAGTTTGAGAACATCCACCAGATCGGCGGCATCCGCACCGGCACGCTCGACAGCCATCCGCTCGGCAGGCCGGGCGGACGCGTCGCGCTCGTGGACACAGGCGCGGGATTGCGATTCACCGTCGCGCTGGACCGCGGCGGCGACATCGTGGACGCGCGCTTCAACCAGCATGCGCTGGCGTATCTGTCGCCAAACGGCATCGTGCCGCCAAACCACGCGCACCAGACGGGCGTCGAGTGGATTTACGGATGGGCGGGCGGGCTGGTGACCACCTGCGGGCCGCAATACATGGGCGGCCCGCGGCAAGAAGACGGCATTCAGACGAATTTGCATGGCCACTACTCGAACCTGCCCGCGGCGGTCGAACAATGCATCAACCCCGACCCGCATCGCGGACGGCTCGACATGCAACTCAGCCTCGTCACGCGCGACAGCCGGATGTTCGGGCCGGTGATGGAAGTGCGGCGCACGATCCGTTGCACGCTCGGCGTGCCGGAGATCGTCATCGAGGACGAAGTGACCAACCGCGCCAACACGCGCTCGGCGCATCACTGGCTCTACCATTGCAACCTCGGCTACCCGTTGCTCGACAACGGCGCGCGGTTCATCTATCGCGGCAAGGCGGAATATTGGGTTATTCCTCCGCCGGCAGGCCAAGACATCATCCAGCCGATGGACAGCGCGCGGATGAATAAGCTCAAGCGCGTGCCCGAACCGCTGCAAGGACACGCCGGCTTTGGCGAGCGCGGGCTGATCGTGGAGGTCACGCCGGACAAGCGCGGCATTTGTCGCGTGGGCCTGCTCAACGAGCGATTGAAGCTGGCCGTCGAAATTTCCTATCCGGCGAAGGCGATGCCGCGGATGGCGAACTGGCAGCATTACGGCCCCCGTGGCTCGTATGTCACCGGCTTGGAACCGTTCTTCGGCTCGTTGTTGGGCAAGGCCCGCGACAAAGACCCGCGCGCCGAGCAATACCTCCAGCCCGGAGAGAGCCGCCGTTACATGCTGAAGCTTCGCGTGCTGTCGGACCGAGCCGCGTTACGCCAACTGGCGGCGTTCGACGGCCCGGTGATTGCCTAGGCCCTGCGAATCGTGCGCGTCGCGTGGTCGTAGGTCGTGCGCCGGCCGGTGTTGAACGATTCGACGGCCATGAGGCAGGCGATGGAATGCTGATAGCCCGCCTCGATGGGCGCGCGTGTGGGCTTGCCGGTGCGCATGCACTGCAACCAATTCTGGAAATGGTCGGGCGTCTCGATTGGCTTGACCTCGTTGACGCCGCGGATGCTGCCGTCGCGCTTCGGGCCGCCCTCGGCGCTATAGGTCGGCGCGTTCCAGTTGTCGAGGTTCAATTGCCCCTTCTCGCAGAAGAACCGGCAGCGGTTGCCGCCGGAGTTGCCGTAGTTGATCGAAAACACGGCCATGAATCCTTCCGGATAGACCCAAAGCGCCTCGACGTGATCGGGACAGGAAAAATGGTGCTCGTCCTTCCACGTGAAGATGCCGCCGTTGCAGACACAGCTCGTGGGGAATTCCGCGCCGGTGATGTAATTCAAGAGACCGATGAAGTGACTGCCCATGCCACATATCGGGCCATCGGTGAATTCGAGGTAGCCATACCAGCCGGAATAGAAGACGGGATCGAACGGCCGTTTCGTCGCGCCCATGGTGAACTCGTTCCAGTCGAGGTCCTCCTTTTTCACGTCCTTGACGTAGCGATACCAGTAGGGCTTTTCTGCGTTGCGACACTGTTCGAGGCGCGAGGCCTTGCCCAGAATGCCGGATTTCCATAGCTCGCGGCAACCAGTGGTGACGGGCCGGCTGCGGCTTTGTGTGCCGACCTGCACCACGATGCCCGCCGACTTGACGGCGTCCACCGCGCGCACCAACGCGTCCATTTTCCGCGCCATCGGTTTCTCGATGTAGGTGTGCTTCTTTGCCTTGGCGGCGGCTTCAAGGTGTGTGGTGTGTGCGTGGTCGGGCGAGGCGATCATCACGGCGTCGAGGTCCTTCATCTCCAGCAGGTCGCGGTAACTGACGAACTGTTTCGCCTCGTGGCCATACCACTCCTTGACCAGTGCCGCCGCCTGCTCGCGCGCGACGCGCCAGGGGTCGGCCACCGCCACAAACTCGACGTTTTCCTCCTTGTCGAACTTGTGAATGGTCGCCATGTGCGCGTTCCGGCCGCGGTCGCCGCAGCCGATCTGGGCGATGCGGATGCGCTCGTTGGCGCCGATGACGCGGGCGTAGCTGCGCGCGGTCATGGACATCGCCGTCACGCCGGCGGCAGCGGTCTTGAGGAAGTCCCGGCGGTCACAGGACGTGTTCATGGTCCATGCTCCCGGGTTTTCGTTTACCCTCTCAAGATGGCGCGTCTGGAGTGGTCGTAGGTCGTGCGCCGGCCATACTTGTACGATTCCACCGCCATCAGGCAGGCGATGCAATGCTGATAGCCCGCCTCGATGGGCGCGCGCGTCTTCTGGCCGGTGCGCATGCACTGCAACCAATTCTGGAAATGGTCGGGCGTCTCGATCGGCTTGACCTCATTGATGCCGCGGATGCCACCATCGCGTTTTGGCCCGCCTTCGGCGCTGTAGGTCGGCGCGCTCCAGTTGTCGAGGTTCAACTGCCCTTTCTCGCAGAAGAAGCGGTGGCGGCTGCCGCTTCCGTTGCCGAAGTTGCTCGAGTAGGCGACCATGAAGCCTTCCGGGTACACCCAAAGCGCTTCGACATGGTCGGGGCAGGTGAAGTTGTGCTCGTCCTTCCACGTAAACACACCGCCGTTGCAGACGCAACTCACCGGGAACTGTGCGCCAGTGATATAATGGTAGAGGTCAATGAAGTGACAGCCGAGATTTGCAATGGGGCCGTCGGTGTAGTCGAGATACCCATACCAGCCGGTGAAGACTTCGGGGTCGAACGACCGCTTCGGCGCGTTGAAAAGAAACTCATTCCAGTCCACGTCTTCTTTTTTCACCTGCGCGGACTTGGGAAGGTGGGCCTTGACGAAGCCATACCAGTAGGGCTTCTCGCCGTTGCGGCACTGCTCGACACGCGACGCCTTGCCGAGGATGCCGGACTTCCACAGCTCACGGCAAGCGGTGCTGGTGGGCAAACTGCGGGTCTGCGTGCCGACCTGCACGACGATGCCCGCCGCGTTGACCGCGTCCACGGCGCGAAGGAGTTCCTTCATGTTCCGCGCCATCGGCTTCTCGACATAGACGTGCTTCTTGGCCCTGGCAGTCGCTTCGAGTTGCATGGCGTGATGGTGGTCGAGCGAGGCAATCATGACGGCGTCAATGTCCTCGCGCGCCAGCACGTCGCGGTAGCTGACAAACTGTTTCACATCGGTGCCATACCACTCTTTGCACATTGCGGCGGCCTCTTCGCGTGCGAGCCGCCACGGGTCGGCCACCGCCACATACTCGACGTTCTCTACCTTGTCGTGTTTGTGTACGCCTTCCATGTGCGCCTTCCGGCCGCGTCCGCCGCAGCCGATCTGCGCGATGCGGATGCGCTCGTTGGCGCCCATGACGCGGCCGTAGCTGCGCGCGGTCATGGACATCGCTGTTACGCCGACGGCGGCGGTCTTGAGGAAGTCTCGACGGTCACATGTTGTGTTCATGGTCCATGCTCCTTGGTTTTCGTTTACCCTCTCAGGATGGCGCGCCGGGAGTGGTCATAAGTTGTCCGCCGGCCATACTTGTACGATTCCACCGCCATCAGGCAGGCGATGGCATGCTGATAGCCCGCCTCGATGGGCGCGCGCGTGGGCTTGCCTGTGCGCATGCACTGCAACCAGTTCTGGAAATGGTCGGGCGTCTCGATGGGTTTGACCTCGTTGATGCCGCGGATGCCGCCATCGCGCTTCGGGCCGCCCTCGGCGCTGAAGGTGGGCGAGGTCCAGTTATCGAGGATCAACTGTCCCTTCTCGCAGAAGTATCGGTGCCGGCTGCCGCCCGAGTTGCCGAAGTTGCTCGAGTAGGCCACCATGAAACCCTCCGGATAAACCCAGAGCGCCTCGACGTGGTCGGGACAGGTGAACTTGTGCTCGTCCTTCCACGTGAACACGCCGCCGTTGCAGACGCAACTTGTCGGGAACTGCGCGCCGGTGATGTAATGGTAGAGGTCAATGAAGTGGCAGCCCAGATTGGCCACCGGGCCGTCGGTGTAATCGAGGTAGCCATACCAGCCGGAGATGAGACCGGCGTCGAACGGCCGCTTCGGGGCCTTGCCGAGAAACTCGGCCCACTCCACGTCCTCCTTCTGGATGTCCTTGACGTAGTGATACCAGTAAGGCTTCTCGCCGTTGCGGCACTGCTCGATGCGCGACGCCTTGCCGAGGATGCCCGACTTCCACAGTTCGTTGCAACCGGTGCTGGTGGGCATGCTACGAACCTGGGTGCCGACCTGCACGACGACGCCCGCCGCCTTGACCGCTTCCATGGCGCGGAGGAGTTCATCCATGTTGCGCGCCATCGGTTTCTCGACATACACGTTCTTCTTCGCCCTCGCTGCGGCTTCGAGTTGAGTGGCGTGATGATGATCCGGCGCGGCGATCATCACCGCGTCTACGTCCTTGCAGGCCAGAACGTCGCGGTAGCTGACGCACTGTTTCACATCGGTGCCATACCATTCCTTGCAAAGCGCCGCGGCCTTCTCGCGCGCGATGCGCCACGGGTCCGCCACGGCCACATACTCGACGTTCTCCACCTTGTCGTGCTTGTGGACGCCCGCCATGTGCGCGTTCCGGCCGCGGTCGCCGCAGCCGATCTGGGCAATGCGGATGCGCTCGTTGGCGCCCATGACGCGGCCGTAGCTGCGCGCCGTCATGGCGGTGGCCGCCGCACTGACAGTGGCGGTCTTGATGAAATCTCTGCGATTGCAAACAGTGCTCATGGCGGGGTGACTCCTGGTTGGTGGCTGAACTTGCGCTTCATGGTTCTACTGATGGTCTGAGAATTGCGCGCATCTTACGCCTTCGTTCGTTCGCGACGCTACGTGGAAGCCAACGATTGCTGGTATTTTTCCGACGTGTCTTTGCGTTCTCCTTCCAAAGGACGGATCGGATGTTACCCCTCCGCCGCCCGGCAGACCATGATACTTTCGTATCGGTGAACCGGCCGCTGCAAACGCCCGCGCCGGTCCTTCGGCACGGACACGCCGATTTGCGAAGGCTCTGCGTTGAATTCCGCCGACACTGGCGGTAAAACTTGCGCATGAATAACCGCTACTTTCCCGCCGGCAGTGTCGTCGCGCTGTTCGTGTTGGCGCTTGCGTTGCCAATCACCGCGCCGGCTGCGTCGCCGAAACCACTGGCCAAGCCATCGGCAACCTCCACCTCGTCGCTGGCGAGCCTCGTCAGCGAGTTCGAGGCGGACGACCAAAGCGTTTCCAGTTTCTACGATTTGCCGCGGTCGGCGGTCCGCTTCGACCGGCTCGAAAAACTTTACACCGCCTGGCAGGCGCGGCTGACGTCGGTGGACTTCGACGCGCTCAACCAATCAGGCCGCGTGGATTACGTGCTGCTGCGGGCCGGGCTTGAGCAATCGCTGGCGGAGATTGCGCGCGACCGCAAACGCGTCACGGATATGGATCACCTGCTGACATTCCGCGGCATCGTCCACGAACTGGAGCAAGCCCGCTGGCGCGGCGAGCCGGCGAACGCGCAGGCGGCGGCGACGAAACTGGCCGAGTTGACAAAGCAGGCGAAGCAAATCAAGGAGCGCGTCGAGAAGGGTCTCAAAGCCAAGGCGGCCGCGGACAAACCGGCGGCGGAGAGTTCGCCGAAAAAGGAGCCGGCGCGGGAGAAGAAGAGCGATGACGCGCCGGCGATTGCAGTGTCCGCGACTCTGGCGCAACGCGCGGCGACGACGACGGCGGAGTTGCGCGGCTCGTTGAAGAAATGGTTCGGTTTCTACGACGGTTACCAGCCGGATTTCCAGTGGTGGGTGAAGAAGCCTTACGAGGAAACCGACAAACAGTTGGAGGAGTACGCGAAATTTCTCCGCGAGGAAGTCGCCGGCCTCAAAGGCAAGGACGAGGACCCGCTCGTCGGCGACCCGATCGGCGCGGACGCGGTGGCGGAGGCGATCCGGTTCGAGTTTCTGCCTTACACGGCGGAGGAGTTGATCGCCATCGGCGAGCGCGAGATGGCGTGGTGCGAGCACGAGATGAAAAACGCCGCGCGCCAGATGGGCTGCGGCGATGACTGGAAGGCGGCGATGGCCAAGGTGAAGGCGGATTTCGTTCCGCCCGGCCAGCAGGACGCGCTCGTCGAACAGACCGCGCGCGAGGCCATTGCGTTTGTGCGGAAGCACCACTTCGCGACCGTGCCGCCGCTCTGCGAGGAGACTTGGCGGCTGATAATGATGTCGCCGGAGACGATGAAGACGATTCCTTACGCGGCCTACGGCGGTCAGAACATGATGGTGGCCTACGCGAAGGACGAGATGAAGCAGGAGGACAAACTGATGGTCATGCGCGGCAACAACCGCGCGTTCACGCACCTGACCACGGCGCACGAACTGATCCCCGGCCATCACCTCCAGAACTTCCAGGCGGCGCGGCACAACCAGCATCGGCGCATGTTCAGCACGCCGTTCTATGTCGAGGGCTGGGCGCTCTACTGCGAACTGCGTTTGTGGGACCTCGGCTGGGCGCGCACGCCGCAGGAGCGGATCGGCATGTTGTTCTGGCACATGCACCGCGCCGCGCGGATCATCGTCTCCCTCAAGTTCCACCTCGGCCGGATGAAGCCGGCGGAGATGGTGGAGTTTCTGGTGAACCGCGTCGGCCACGAAAAACTCGGCGCGACGAGCGAAGTGCGACGGTTCATCGCCGCGCAGCCGCTCTACCAGGCCGGCTATCTGCTCGGCGGCCTGCAACTCAAGGCGCTGCACGACGAACTGGTTCGCTCCGGCAAAATGAGCGAGCAGCAGTTTAACGACGCCGTGCTGATGGAGAACACGATGCCAATCGAGATGTTGCGCACCGACATGCTGAAGCTGCCGCTCGCGCGTGATACGCAGTCCTCGTGGAAATTCGCCGGAGAAAATCCGGCGGCCCCCAAACAGGAGAAGCCATGAAACGATACGGTTGGGTCATCGGACTGCATCCCGATAAAGTGGAGGAATACAAGCGCCTGCACGCCGCCGTCTGGCCGGACGTGTTGAAAATGATCAAGGCGTGTCACATCCAGAATTACTCGATCTACTTCCGCCGACTCGACGACGACAAACCCTACCTCTTCAGCTACCTCGAATACACCGGCGACGATTTCGCCGCCGACATGGCCAAAATGGCCGCCGACCCCGTGACGCAACGTTGGTGGAGCTTCTGCAAACCGTGTCAGTCCCCGCTCGCCACCCGCGCCGAAGGTGAGTGGTGGTCCGATATGGAAGAAGTTTTCCACGCAGACTGAAACCGATAAGCGGCGACACGGCCCGCCCAAGCAAGCCGAAGCTGATTCGATGACATCAAGATCTGGAACGCCGAGTTAGTAAACCGCTGAACGCTCACGGAAGACGTGCGCCAGTTCGCCGTCGAACAGGAAGTGAGCGAGGAAGATGCGCCGAATAAAGGGATGGAAGCGAAGGCAAAGGAGTCTGTGGAGAAGGGCGCGAAGGTTTGTTCGAAGGCGCGAGTTGTATAGCAGGCTGCTTTCAGTTCTGTTTCTGCTTGTCAAACCACGCCTTCAACTCGGAAAGAATCCGACGATTGTCCGCGAGTTCTTCTTCTGTGCCATCGCGGTTCGGATCGTGATGCCATTTGTAATAATATTTGGGACCGTTGGGGCTGTATTCGAGAGCCAGCATCAATCGGAAGTTATAGGAATGCCTGACCGACGGGTCATCGAAATGCAGACAACTCGCGAGACCGGGCGCAGCCTGATCGCCGCCATACATTCGCAGAAGGTCAATGGCGTCATAGTAGGTTCGTATGTTTTCGCCGCCGGACAAAATCATTGGCTTAACCCAAGCCGGATCTACCGGCCGTCCGAGCGCGCGCAAACCATTCACTGCGGCAATGCGAAGGGCAAAATCCGAACTGCCCAAGCAATTCGTCAGCACGCCAAACGAACGCGTGTCGCCGAGCCGGCCAACGGCTTGAGCTGCGGCGTAACGAACAGAGTTGCTTTTATCCTGCAGCAGGGAACAAAGCGGGGCGAAGACGAGTTCTGAACCCGTCCAACCCATCGCCCTTGCGGTTTGGATTCGGACGTCCGCGTCCGGGTTTGTGAGTCCGGGAAGCAGCGTGCGCGCGGCACGGTCGTTCTGTTGCGATTTCCGCAGCGCGGTTCCGGCGATGCCGGCCACGAAATCCTCTCCATGCTTGAGCACAACCGTGAGTGCGTCTGCAGCCTCGCTATTCGTGTAACGCGCGAGCGCGTCAACGGCGATGTCATTGTCGGGACTCTTTGCAACTAAAGCGGCCAAAGGCGGAATAATTCGCGGGTCGTTGATTGCCGCGAGCGCCATCGCGGCTTCCTGGGGCGCGCCATTGGTTTCAACAACGCGCCCCCACGTTTCGATGATTTCGGTCATGCGTTTGGGATCGGCCGGCAGAACAGTCAGAGTGAAGGTTGTAATGATCGGTTTGCCCAATGAATTGCTGCGATTCAAAAAGGATTCAAAGTCACAACGACAAGTCACCGTGTAGTCGCCCGGTTGATCAAAGACGCATCGCTCGTTAAGGAAGATTCGGCAGGTGTAGTTCTTCCCGGGCGGAACGTTTTCCCGAGACACGGGTCCATTTCCATCCAATCCATAATAGTGACCTCTCACCGATTTGCCGTCCACGTCGGTTGCGGTGATTGCGAAAATTTCGTTGCGGACGTGAAAGAACTGAAACGGCTGTTTCCCGCGATTGCTTGCCATGAAGGTCAGGAAGAGTGGTTCACCAACGATTATGCGCGAAGCGTCAGGGGTGAAACCGGCAGTAAGGGAAACCCCATTGGTGGGATTCGCATAGTCGCACAGAAACGTCGCGCCTTCAGCAAGACTAAGAGTGATGATTGGGACCATCAAACCGAAAAGGCATTTTTTCATTCATCTATTGAACGAAGAGGTTACAGCGTTGCCCGTCTGATTCAGACATATGGGCGTGATTGCGCCGAAAGTCGAGGAACAATTGCTCGCTCCTTGATTGAAATCCTTCCGGTTTTATGTTCGACTGCGCACCATGAAATCACTGCTTCTTTTCCTTGCGATTGTTCTGGCACAAACAACGGCGTTTGCCGATGACGCCAAATCCCTCCTCGTCCAGCCGGGGAAGGTTGTTGCCCAGCCGGACCTCAAGTCGCCGCTGGGAGAGGAGTGGAGCGTGCGGAAGGGAACTTGGGAGCCGAAAGACGGGGAGCTGGTGTGCGCGGAGGTGCCTGCGGACAAACATTCCGCGGTGCTGTGGCATCAGGTGGGATTGCAGAGCGCGGTGATCGAATGCGAGTTCCAACTGGATGGCGGCAAGGTGTTCATCATCGGCTGCGACTCGGCCAAGGGACACGTCGGGCGGCTGGTCATCCTGCCGAAGCTCGCCAAGATTTCGGAAGATGTCACCATGGTCAACGGCAAGCACGCCGGCTCGACGCTCGGCCAGGCCGTGCTCGACCTGAAACCAGGCCAATGGTATTCGGCGCGGTTTGAATGGACCGGCGACAAGATGGCGGCACGCGTGGATGGCAAGGAGATTCAGGGGAAACATGAGAATCTGGCCACGGCCAAGACGCGCTGGTGGTTCGCCGTGGGCGGCGCAAAGGTCCACGTGAAAAACATCAAGGCGTGCGAGGGGAAGTAATCTCCGGCGGCCCGTGCCGGCGTGCGCTAACGGCAAGTTCACCGAAGAGGCGCAGAGAACGCAGGGAATTGGAAACTTCTTTCCGAAACCTGTGTTTACTCTTCTTGTTGCCATCATGAAACAAATCAATCGCCATGTTTTTCTGACATTGTGCGCGGGCGGTCTCGCGCTACTCCTCAACGTCACAGCACAAGCCGCCGCTGACGGGGACGATCAGGGCTTGAAGCACCTGGAGTTCACGGTGGACGGCGCGACGCGCGAAGCTCTGCTCTACGCGCCGATGAAGGCGAAGACGGCGAGCACGCCGCTGGTGTTCGTGTTTCACGGCCACGGCGGCAGTTCGCAACAGGTGTCGCGCGGGTTCGGCATTCATCGTCTATGGCCGCAGGCCATCGTCATCTATCCGCAGGGACTGAACACGGCGGGAAAATTGGTGGATCCAGAGGGCAAAAAGACCGGCTGGCAAAACACGGCCGGCATACTGCAGGACCGCGACCTGAAATTTTTCGACACCATGCTCGCGCAACTCAAGCAAGACTACAAGGTGGACGAGAAACGCATCTACTGCACCGGCCACTCCAACGGCGGCGGGTTCACGTATCTGCTTTGGGCCGAACGCGGCGAAGTTTTCGCGGCGGTTGCGCCGTCGAGCGCAGCCTATCGAGGTCTGTTGAAAACACCTCTGAAACCAAAGCCCTGCCTGCACATCGGGGGCGAGAAGGACCCGCTGGTGAAGTTCGAGTGGCAAAAGCAGACGATGGACTCGGTGCGCAAGATCAACGGCTGCGACGAGGAAGGGAAGGAATGGGCGAAGTATTGCACGCTGTATCCGTCGAAGACCGGCACGCCGTTCATCGCGGCCATTCATCCCGGCGGCCACATCTTTCCCACCCAGGCGCCGCCGCTGATTGTGAGATTCTTCAAGGAGCATCCGCCGGCGGGGAAGTAGACGGCGACGCTTGCCCCGTGTGACGGGGTGAGGAGGCGGCTGCGGTCTTCAGTCGTTTTCGTTGGCTGCGGCTTCCACGGCCGGCGGCGCGGCGGCTTCCACAGCCGGCGGGTGGCCGAGGTTGGCGCGGAGCGTTTCCCTGGTGAGTTCCTTTTCCCAGCGGCTGATGACGACGGTGGCGACGCCGTTGCCAATGAGGTTGGTGACGGCGCGACACTCGCTCATGAAACGGTCAATCCCCACCAGCAGCGCGAGCGATTCGATCGGCACGCTCGGCACCACCGCCAGCGTCGCCGCGAGCGTGACGAAGCCCGCGCCGGTGACACCGCTGGCGCCCTTGGAGGAAATCATGGCCACGAGCAGCAGGGTAATCTGGTGGCTCAGGTCGAGCGGCGTGTTGGTGGCCTGCGCGAGGAAGACGGCGGCCATGGTCATGTAGATGTTGGTGCCGTCGAGGTTGAAACTGTAGCCAGTCGGAATGACGAGGCCCACCGTGGCGTCGGCGCAGCCAAGCCGGCGCATTTTTTCAATCATGCCCGGCAACGCCGTCTCGGAGGAACTCGTGCCGATGGTCAGCAGCAATTCCTCCTTGATGTAGCCGAGATAGCGGATGATGGAAAACCCATTATACCAGGCAATCGTGCCGAGCACGATGAGGACGAACAGGCCCGCTGTGACGTAGAAGCTCACCATCAGGGCAAGGAGGTGTTTGAGCGCGCCGAAGCCGTAGCTGCCGACAGTGAACCCCATCGCTCCGAGCGCGCCCAGCGGCGCAGCCCGGACAATGATGTGCATGATGCCGAAAAACACCCTCGTGACATATTCGATGCCGCGCAGCAGCGGCGGGCCATGCGGTCCCATGAAGCTGATAGCCGCGGCGGTCAGCGCCGCCACGAAAAGCACCTGCAACAGGTCGCCCGTCGCAAACGCGCCGAAGAAGGTGCTCGGAATGATGTTGAGCAGAAACTCGACGGTGTGCAGCCCGTGCGCGTTCGTTGCGTAGGCCTGGCCGACGCTGGGGTCGAGCGTCTTCGGGTCAATGTTGAAACCGGCGCCGGGCCGCAAAGAGTTCACCACCACGAGGCCGATGACGAGCGCGATGGTGGAGACGATTTCGAAATAGACGACGGTCTTGACGCCGATGCGACCGAGCTTTTTCAGGTCGCGCATCGAGGCGATGCCGTGGACGACGGTGCAAAAAATGATCGGCGCGATGATCAGCTTGATGAGCTTGATAAAACCGTCGCCGAGCGGCTTGAGCGACTTGCCGAAGTCCGGGAACAGCCAGCCGATGACGATGCCCAGCGCGACCGCGATCAACACCTGCACGTAAAGGATGCCATACCACGCCTGCCGCGGCGCAGGATTTCGCTTGAGAACGGTATGACTCACGATAATGACACGCGAAAAATTTAAGCTGACAAACTGAAGACAGATTCTCCGCAACCGGCCGCGGAAGTCAACGCGTATCCCGACTGACGATGGGCCAAGTTGAGGGCATGGGGTGTTGCGACAACCACCGCTGGATCATGCCGGCGGCAGTTTCATGGGGAGCCTCGACCTTCCCTTCTTGGACGCGTCCCGGCGCCGCCATCTGAACGGTCACGCACCGGGCCGCGGAAATAAGATAATTTCTCTTGACAAAATAGAGAATTTAGGTTACTCTACGCCCGACGATGACTGTCGAAATGTGAAACGCGAAAGGCACAGCAAAAAGCGGAATGGGGAAAGGCGAAAGGGCTTGGGCGGCGAAGCGGTGCGCGGAATTGCGCAGCCGATCCAGTTCGATCCGACCCAATCCGGGTAAATCCGACCGTATGAAACCCGCACACTGCAATCTCACGATGGCGGGGGTGGCAAGGACAGACGAAAGGCTGTTTGCATTGTTTTACGTCCCAATTCCGCGCCCAAGTCCCGTTGCCGTAAACGGTTCTGCCGGCGGGAACGGACGTGCAAAACGAAGCCAAATGGTGGCCGCGTCCAAAACCGGAAAACATCGCTTTTCCAGAAGAATACGACTTTTCGATGTCATCCGACCTCCAGGAAAAAACTCTTTTTTTGCGAAACGAAGCCAAATGAGAACAGGCGAGAGCCGGCATCAACAGACTGCAATTCCGGGACTTGCATGAAAACCTTGTGGCGGCGGTTGACGGTGCCCGGAGCAAAACGAACCCAAATGAAGCCATGGAAAGAGCGTTCGGGGCGAGCGGCTGTGGCCACGGAGCCAAGTCCGCCCGAGACACGAGAGACGCGCGTTGCGGAAACGGTCCGGGTGAGAGCCGGGCTGAGGGGTTGCGGCGACAGCATGGACACGGCTGAACCTCATCCGCAAACGCCCCGGAGTGACGCGACGGCTTGGGCGGCACGGGCCAAACGGAACTTGACGCTCCACGCTTCACGCTCCACCCTTTGCTTATCATGACGACGCCCGAAAACTTTGCGCTCAGTTGTCCCGTTCCGATTTCGAATTATCCGCGGGTTTTGATGGCGCACGGCGGCGGCGGCAAGCTGATGCAGCAACTCATCGAGAAGATGTTTGCGCCAGCGTTCAAAAACCCGCTCCTTGACCAGCAGCACGACGGCGCGGTTTTCGAACTGGACGGCAAAAAACTGGCGTTCACTACCGACAGTTACGTCGTGCATCCCCTCTTCTTTCCCGGCGGCGACATCGGCGATCTCGCCATCAACGGCACCGTCAACGACCTCGCCATGTGCGGCGCGCGGCCGCTTTACCTCAGCGTCGGATTCATCCTTGAAGAAGGCCTGCCGATGGAATCGCTCTGGCGCGTCGTGCGCTCGATGCAGCGCGCCGCCGGGGCCGCCAGCGTGCAGATCGTCACCGGCGACACGAAGGTCGTGGACAAAGGCAAGGGCGACGGCATGTTCATCAACACCGCCGGCATCGGCGTCGTTGAGCACGACCTCGTCATTTCGCCGAAATCCGTGCGGCCCGGCGACGTCGTGCTGCTCAGCGGCGACATCGGCCGGCACGGCATCGCGATCATGGCCATGCGCGAGGGCTTGGAGTTCGAAAGCACCATCGAGAGCGATACCGCGCCCTTGGCCGGTATGGTGATGCAACTCATCGCCGCCGGCGTCGAGATTCACTGCCTGCGCGACATCACGCGCGGCGGCATCGCCAGCACGTTCAACGAAATCGCGTCGGCGGCCGGCGTCAACATCGCCATGGACGAAGTGGCGATTCCCGTGCGCGAGGATGTGCGCGGCGCGTGCGAAATCCTCGGTTTCGACCCGCTTTACGTGGCCAACGAAGGCCGGTTTGCCGCGTTCATCGCGGCGAAGGACGCCGACCGCGCGCTGGCAATAATGCGCGCCCATCCGCTCGGCCGGGAGGCTACCGTCATCGGCGGCGTCCTCGCCGAGCCGGCTGGCTTGCTGACCCTCAAGAGCCATATTGGCGCAACACGGATCGTGGACATGCTCAGCGGCGAGCAATTGCCTCGGATTTGCTGAGTTAGGACACTCGGCGGGGGACAACGGCCATCCAATGGCGCAACGCGCGCAAAGCAATGGCCAACTCTAGCGTAGTCCGGTTCCGAGAGTTACCTTAGCCTTCACTGTTTCAGCTGTGGCGCTTTTCGGGCGCTGCAAGTGTTGAAATTTAGGAGAATGACATGGTTATGAATTTAACAAAGCCGGCGCTGCCGTCCGACGACCGGCGCTGGAAGATCGTCAACGCAACGATGCGCCGACACGGGTATTCGCCCCACTCGCTCATCGAGGCACTGCACACGGTGCAGGAAATTTTCGGCTACCTCGACACTGTCGCCTTGAAATACGTGGCGGTCTCACTGCACGTGCCGCTCAGCAAGGTCTATGGCGTCGCGACGTTCTACAACTTTTTCACGCTCAAGCCGCAGGGCGAGCACACCTGCGTTGTCTGCATGGGCACGGCGTGCTACATCAAGGGCGCACCGCAGATCCTGGAGGCGATCGAAAGCATCGTCAAAATCCAGCCCGGCGAGACGACCCCGGACCGCAAGGTTTCCCTGGTCTCCGCCCGCTGTTTCGGGTCGTGCGGGCTGGCGCCGGCGGTGGTGTTTGACGGCGAGGTCGCCGCAAAGGTCACGCCCGCGGCCGCCACGGAAAAGATTCGGAGGTGGATGCAATCATGACACCAGAAGAACTGCACAAAGTCGCCGAGACCGAACTGGAATCGCGGCAACAAATCGATCACACGCTGTGCGTTTGCACGGCCGCCGGTTGCGTTTCCACGCATTCGGACAAGGTCAAGGAAGCGCTCGAAAAAGAGATCGAGAAGCACGGCCTCAAGGAAAAATGCAAGGTCAAGGGCGTCGGCTGCATGGGCCTTTGCATGGCGGGGCCGCTGGTGTCGGTGGAGCGGACGGGCGCGCTTTACCAGATGGTGAAGGCGGAAGACGCGGCGGCCATCGTTGAAAACCTCGGCAAACCGCCGGTGCAACGCCTCCTGTGCGACACCGCGCAGCCGTTCTTCTCGCGGCAGAAGAAGATTGTGCTGGAAAATTCCGGCGTCGTGGACGCCGAGCGCATCGAGGAATACATCGCCGCCAAGGGTTACGAGGCATTGCTGGAGGCGCTGACCTCGATGAACCCGGCGCAGGTGATCGAGCAGGTCACCAAGAGCGGCTTGCGCGGGCGCGGCGGCGCGGGATTTCCGACGGGGCTGAAATGGGGCACCGTCGCGAAGGCGCGCGGCGACCGCAAGTTCGTCATTTGCAACGCCGACGAGGGCGACCCCGGCGCGTTCATGGACCGCAGCGTGCTGGAGAGCGATCCGCATCGCGTGCTGGAAGGCATGGCCGTCGGTGGCTACGCGGTCGGCGCCAGCCAGGGCTACATCTACGTCCGCGCGGAGTATCCGCTGGCGGTGAAGCGGCTCAAGGACGCCATCAAACAGGCGGAGCGGCTCGGACTGCTCGGCCACAGCATTTTCGGCACGACGTTCAGCTTCAACATCGAGGTCCGCCTCGGCGCGGGCGCGTTCGTCTGCGGCGAGGAAACGGCGCTCATCGCCTCCGTCGAAGGCAAGCGCGGCCAGCCGCGTCCGCGTCCGCCGTTCCCGGCCGAGCGCGGCTTGTGGAACAGCCCGACGCTGATCAACAACGTCGAGACGTTCGCGAACATCCCGCCGATCATCCGCAACGGCGGCGAGTGGTTTGCCGGCATCGGCACCGAGAAAGGCAAGGGCACGAAGGTGTTTGCGCTCGCGGGCCGCGTGAATAACACCGGCCTCATCGAGGTGCCGATGGGCGTCACGCTGCGCGAGATCATCTTCGACATCGGCGGCGGCATTCCCGACGGCAAGAAGTTCAAGGCCGTGCAGACCGGCGGCCCCTCCGGCGGTTGCATCCCGGAGCAGTTCCTCGACATGCCGGTGGACTACGAATCGCTGGCGAAGGCCGGCTCGATCATGGGCAGCGGCGGCATGATCGTGATGGACGAAACCTCGTGCATGGTGGACGTGGCGAAGTTTTTCATGGAGTTCTGCATGACTGAGAGCTGTGGCAAGTGCGTGCCGTGCCGCGTGGGCACCAAACAGATGTACCAATTGCTGTGCAAGATCAGCGACGGCACCGCGACGGCGGCGGACCAGGTGATGCTGGAGGAGTTGTGCGACGTCGTCAAAAACACCAGCCTCTGCGGCCTCGGCATGACCGCGCCGAATCCGGTGCTCAGCACGCTGCGTTACTTCCGCGACGAGTTTATGGCGCACATCCACGACCGGCGCTGCCCCGCCGGCGTCTGCAAAATCGGAAAGGAGCAGGTGGCGACCGTATGAACCCTTCAGCTCAAAAAACGCTCAGCGTCAAGACGCTGCAAATAGACGGCAAGGACGTGTCCGCGCGCGAGGACCAGACGATCCTCGACGTGGCGCGCGAGAACGGCATATTCATCCCGACGCTGTGCAACCTCGACGGCCTGACGCCCATCGGCGCGTGCCGCATTTGCCTCGTCGAAGTCAAGGGCGCGCGGCGGCTGCTGCCGGCGTGCATCACACAGGTCCAGGACAACATGGAGGTGTTCACCAACTCCGAGACGCTGGTGAAATACCGGAAGATGATCCTGGAACTGCTCTTCGCCGAACGCAACCACGTCTGCTCGGTCTGCGTGGCCAACGGTCACTGCGAACTGCAAAGCATGGCGCAGAAGCTCGGCGTGGATCACATCCGCTATCCGTATCTTTACCCAAAACTATCGGTGGACGCTTCGCACGACCGGTTCGCCGCGGATCACAACCGCTGCATCCTCTGCCAGCGCTGCGTGCGCGTTTGCGACGAGATTGAGGGCGCGCACACGTGGGACACGATGGGCCGCGGCACGTCGGCGCAGGTGATCACGGATTTGAACCAGCCGTGGGGCACATCGGAAACCTGCACCAGTTGCGGCAAGTGCGTGCAGGTCTGCCCGACCGGCACGTTGTTCGAGAAGGGCCGCGCGTCGGGAGAGATGACCAAGCGCGAGTTTCTGCCCTACCTGACTTTGATGCGAGAGGAGCGAGAATGAGCAAAGCACGAATCGCAACGATTTGGCTGGACGGGTGTTCCGGCTGCCACATGTCCTTCCTGGACATTGACGAACGGTTGATCGAACTGGCCGACAAGATCGAGCTGGTTTACAGCCCGCTGGTGGACGCGAAGGAATATCCGGAGAACGTGGACGTGGTTCTCTGCGAAGGCGCCGTCAGCAACGAGGACGACCTGAAAAAAATCCTGAAAGTCCGCGCGCGCACCAAAATCCTGGTGTCGCTCGGCGACTGCGCGGTGAACTCCAACGTTCCCAGCATGCGCAATCCGTTCGGCGTCGAGGCCGTCTGCCACCGCGCCTACATCGAGAACGCGCAACTCAACCAGCAGATTCCCAATCAGGTCATTCCGCAGTTGCTCAAGCGCGCGCGGCCGATCCACGAATGCGTCAAGGTGGACGTGTTCGTGCCGGGCTGCCCGCCGTCGGCTGACAGCATTTATTACGTCGTGAGCGAACTTTTGGCGGGGCGGATGCCCGACACCGCCTCCAAGACGCGGTTCGGTGCTTAGGAGAATTTTATGGGCAAACAGATTGTCATTGATCCGGTTACGCGCATCGAGGGCCACTCGAAGATCACCATCTTTCTCGACGACAAGGGCGAGGTGCAGGATGCGCAGTTCCACGTCACGCAGTTCCGCGGGTTCGAGAAGTTCGCCGAGGGCCGGCCGTTCACCGAAATGCCCGCGCTCACCGCGCGCACCTGCGGCATCTGCCCGGTCAGCCACCTGATGGCGGCGGCGAAGGCCTGCGACGCGCTGATGGCCGTGCAGATTCCGCGCACGGCGGAGAACCTGCGCCGCATCATGAACCTCGCGCAAATCGTCCAGTCGCACGCGCTGAGTTTCTTCCACTTGAGTTCGCCCGACCTGTTGCTCGGCATGGACAGCGATCCGGCCAAGCGCAACATCTTTGGCGTCCTGGCGCAGCAGCCGCAGATGGCGCGCGACGGCGTCGCGTTACGCAAGTTCGGCCAGCAGATCATCGAGATGCTCGGCGGCAAACGCATCCACCCCGCGTGGGTCGTCGCCGGCGGCGTCGCCGAGCCGCTCTCGGCTGAGAAGCGCGACAAAATCATCGCGATGATTCCCGACGCGATGGCCATCATCCAGCGCACGCTCGACTGGTATAAAACCGCGTTCGAACAGTTCCGCACCGAGATCCGCACGTTCGGCAATTTCCCCAGCATGTTCATGGGCCTCGTCACACCGCACGAGGAAGACGAGCACAACGCGCTGTTGGAGCACTACGACGGCGTGCTGCGCTTCATTGACGCCAGCGGCAACGTCGTCCTCGACAACGTGGACCCGGCGCGTTATCTCGACCACATCGCCGAGGCGGTAGAGCCGTTCTCGTATCTCAAGTCTCCCTACTTCAAATCGCTCGGCTACCCGAACGGCATCTACCGCGTCGGCCCGCTGGCGCGGCTGAATATCATTGACCGCCCCGGCACACCGAAGGCCGACCAGGAGTGGACCGAGTTCCGCGCATTGCGGCGCGGCGTCATCCTGAGCTCCTTCCATCAGCACTATGCGCGGCTCGTGGAAATCCTTTACGGCATCGAGAAAATCGAGCAGCTCCTCAACGAACCGAACATCCTCAGCAAACACGTCCGCGCCTTTGCCCGGCCGAACAAGCATGAGGGCGTCGGCGTCTCCGAGGCCCCGCGCGGCACGCTCATGCACCACTACAAGATTGATGAGAACGGTCTCATCACGTGGGTGAACATGATCATTGCCACCGGCCACAACAACCTCGCCATGAACCGCGGTGTCGCGCAGGTGGCCAAGCACTACGTCAAAGGCAGCAAGCTCAAGGAAGGCGCGCTCAACCGCGTCGAGGCTGTCATCCGCTGCTTCGACCCGTGCCTGAGCTGCTCCACGCACGCCCTCGGCCAGATGCCGTTGCGCATCGAGCTGCTCGGCCCCGGCAACGAACTTCTCGACCAAGTCCAGCGCGGTTGATTGTTCAAGCCTCGGTGCTTCTCGGCGTCCTCGGCGTCTCTGCGTTGAAATAGCGGCAACTAAACGCAGAGGCGCAGAGGGGCGCAGGAAATCTCGAAGGACGAATCAAAGCGTCGGGGGCAACCGATCCCGTCGTCAGAGGCGAAACCAGAATCCCACCAAGGGGCTTTGTGCTTGTAATGCGTGCGCCGAGGTTCAGGCTACAAGCGAAGTTCCAAGGAGCTTCGGAGATGAACACAATGACCGTAACGACTGAACACCCGAAGTTCGACGCGGGAGGATTTTCCACCGATGCCCTCTGGCTGCCGTCCTCCTTCGGTGGCGCAACATCAAAATTCCTATCCTTGGTATTGATCTCCGTGGCGGTTTGTCTGGTCATGGGCGTTTCGTCAGTCCATGCCGCATCGCCGTTTACAATCATTGGCGTGCCGGATATAGAGAACGAGACTCAGGATTACCCGGTCATGCTGCAAAGCCAGGTCGACTGGATCGTCAACAACCGCGCGTCCCAAAACATCGCCTTCGTGGCCCAGCAGGGCGATCTGACCAGTCTCCCCACCACCGATCAATTTTCCACCGCCAGCAACAAACTGTTTCAGATCTCCTCCAGCGCCCCCGGGCTGCCTTGGGGCGTCCTGCCGGGCAACCACGATTTCGACCGCGTCAACTATATCAATGCCTTCGGTCCATCGAAATTTGCGGGCCAAAGCTGGTATGGCGGAGCATACAATGACAGCTCCTATCAGACGTTTGCCGCCGGCGGGCGGAACTACCTGATGATCGACGTGGAATACAATCCCTCGGTATCCGTATTGGACTGGGCTCAGAGCGTCATCACGGCCAATCCCGGCATTCCAACCATTATCAACACCCACGACTACCTCAACAGCACTGGCGGCCGAAGCAGCATGGGCGACTTGATTTTCAGCGGAGCGCTGACGGGCAACCCCGACGGCCTGGTCTACGGCAATTCGCAGGTGTTCATGGTGTTGTGCGGGCATAATTTTTCCTCACCTTGGAACCAAACTTCGATCGACAAAGCCGGGCAGCCGGTTTTCGAGAACCTGGCCGACTATCAAAATACAAACTCCGGAGATGGCTACCTGCGGCTCTATCAGTTTGACGAGACCAACTCGGTAATCCATGTCTCGACCTATTCGCCCTACGACGCGACGACTCCTTACCTGACCGATTCGCTCAATCAGTTCGATATCAGCATGGATTTTAACGCCCGGTTGGGAGTTGTACCCGAGCCGACCATCCTGTGCCTGCTGGCCGTTGGCGGCGTGGCGCTGCTGATGCGTCGACGAAAAGTGGTTGGATAAACAGTGAATGGAAATGCAATGTCCCCGGCGCGACGAAGGAATCAACGCGGCGGGGCGGGCCGGCTCCCGGCGCTCATGCGTTCCGTCAGCCGGTCGTGGGCGCCTGCCCGACGATGCCGGAAAAGGTGGAGCGCGTTCCCTGAACGCGCTCGTCTTTCGCGAAGAGTACGGCAACCGCGTTCGGAGAACGCGGTCCACCTGCCGGCTAGAAGCACGAGACGGGGTCTATGCGCTTCCTCACGGCATAACAGTAGAACAGGTTCAGGAAGAACTCGTTCATGTAGAAGCGCCGGGGAAAGAATCGCTTCATCATCTGCGAGAAGGAGTAGAAATCGTCGTAGCATTTCCACGGCCCGTCTTTGAGCTGCTCGAGGGTCATGTTCTTCGGCTGGAAAACCGGGTCGTCCCACTCGTATTCCTCGAAGCGCTGGTGGAGCAAGCGCCCTTCGGCGGTGAGATTGGCCATGAGCGGCGTGCCAGGGCGGGGCGTGAGCAGGCTGAAGAAGGCCATCGGCGGCTTGATCAGCCGGCAGAAATCAATGGTGCGCTGGACCGTTTGCGGAGTGTCCTCGTCGAAGCCGAGGATGAAGTTCAGGGAATACGCCAAGCGGTGGCGGTCCAGCCCATGCAGCAGGTCGCGGTATTCGGCGACGCTGTTGTGATGCTTGTTGATGCCGTTGAGGCTGATGGGATTGACGCTCTCGATGCCGAGGTTGAGGTGGAAGCAGCCGGATCGCTTGGCAAGCTTCACGTATTCCTCGTCGCGGATGGATTTGAAGGTGGTGAGGCCGCTCCACTTCACCTTAAGCGGGATCATGCCCTGGAAAAGTTCCTTGGCGCGGCTGACGTTGCCGCCGATGTTGTCGTCCACAATGTGGAGGTTGCGGCCGGGGAGCGCCTTGATTTCGTCAAGCACTTCGCCAATGGGGCGGTAGCGGTATTTGCGGCCGTAGAGCACCTGCACTTCGCAAAACTGGCAGCCGTGCGGGCAGCCGCGCGTGGTCTGGACAGGATAGATGTTGTAAAGGAACTTCGACATGTCCAGCAGGTCGAAGCGCGGGCGGGGCAGGTTCTGCATGCTGCAAAGCTCGGCGGCCTTGTAGCGCGGCTTGAGCCGGCCGTTTTGGGCGTCGGCGATCACGTCGGCCCAGACGTTCTCGGCTTCGCCGACGATGATGGAGTCCACGTGGTCCTGGAGGCGTTCGGTGGCGAGGCTGGCGTGAATACCGCCCGCGACGACCTTGATGCCGCGTTTGCGGAACGCCTGCGCGATCTGGATGGCGCGTTTTTCGGCGGCGCAAAGCACCGTCAAGCCCACCAGGTCGTAATCAATGCTCGTGTCGATCGGCGTATGGAACTCGTCCACGAGATGGATCTCGGCCGTCTTCGGGGTCAGACCCGCCAAATACGGCAGCGTGATCGGTATGATCCATCGCCTTCTCTTTTGAAACAACGTTCCATCCCGGCGAAAAGACGCCGGCATGGCCAATAAAATCTTCATGACTCAATACAAATGTAACGTCTAATCCCACCCAAAGACTCGGAAGCGAAATATCTTACGCAACACGCCGGTAACGTCAATAGAGGTGTTACACAATTTTTACAAACGGTTTCGGCCGCCAGTTCGCGCTTGCGCCCGCGCGGGTCGAAACGCACAGTCGTTACGGGTCTTATGACAAAAGCACTGATCATCGGCTACGGCAATCCGTTGCGCGGCGACGACGGCATCGGCTGGCACGCGGCGCGCCTGCTCGCCGGCATCGCGTCCGCCCACGACGCCGAGGTGCTCACCCGCCACCAGTTGATGCCGGAGCTGGCGGAGCCGGCCAGCGAGGCGGGCACCGTGATTTTCGTGGACGCCGCCAGCGAAGGCGCTCCGGGCCGGATCCGCTGGCGGCGCGTGGAGCCGCAGCCTGGACCAGCGTCGTTCACGCACCACATCAGCCCGGAGTCGCTGCTCGGCATGGCGAAGGAACTCTATGGCCGTTGTCCGCGGGCGTTTGTCGTCAGCGTCGCCGGCGAAAGCTTCGAGTGCGGCGAGACGCTCTCGCCCATCGTTCGCGCCGCGCTGCCGGCACTGATCGAGCTTGTGGAGAAAGTGCTTTCGGGCCAAATTACGGAGTCCGCAGAGGAAAACTGACATGCACGAATACGGAATAGTGGAATCCTGCGTCCAACAACTGCTCGTCGAGCTGCCCAAGCGCGGCGCGAAGAAAGTGCTCGCCGTGCGTTTCCGGCGCGGCAGCGCGTTCTCCGAGGAAGCGCTGCGGATGGCGTTTGCCGCGCTCTCCAAAGGCACGATGCTCGAAGGCGCCGTGCTGAACATCGAGACAGTGAACCTCGACTACCAGTGCAAGTGCGGCCACAAGCAGGTCATCACCAGCGACGATCTCGTCGGCCACATGTACATCTGTCCCGATTGCGGCGCGACGCGCGAGGTGGACGAGTCCCACGACCTCGAATTGCTCGATCTGGAGATCGAGGAATAGCCCCCGCCGCCGCGGACGCCGCTCACAGGGCCGCGAGCAACAGTCGCCCGATTTCCTCGTAGGTCTGCACGACGTGCGTGGCCTCGCGTAGTTCGCCGGCCGGATGCGTGTTGGTGATGGCGACGACCTTCATGCCCGCGGCCAGCGCCGCGGTGACGCCGGGCTTGGAATCCTCGATAACCCAGCAATCCCCGGGCGCCACGCCGAGCAATCCCGCAGTGCGGAGAAAAATGTCCGGCGCGGGTTTGCCGTGCTCCACCTCCGCCGCGCTGACAATCACCGGGAAGAACCGGCGCAGGTCTTTCAGCGACATCACCGTCTCGATGAACGACCGCTCCGAACCGGATGCCAGCGCGAGCCGGCAGCGCGCCGCCAGCTTCTCCAGCAATTCAGGCAACCCGGCAAAAATTGGCTGGAGTTGCTGCACCACTTCGGTCACGCGCCGCCGCTTCATGGCCATCAATTCCTCCAACGACTGCGGCGGTTTGTTTTTGGCGATGAAGTCCTCCCACAGTTCGAAATCCGACCGGCCCACGTAGGCGTCGAAGTCTATCCCGTGGTTGCGGCCGTAGCCGAGATCGCGCATCACTTCGAGAAAAGCCTGCTCGTGGAGCGGCTCGCTGTCCACGATCACGCCGTCCATGTCGAAAATCACTGCGCGCAAAGTTTCCATCGTGCGACGAGTGTCATCGGTGGCGGCGGGCATTCAAGCGGAAAAGCGATTCTGGTCGGGGAGCGCGGCGAACGTTTCACGCACCGCGTTGAAGCTTGACCCATGAAGAAGCAGGTGGCTGCCGCTACTTTTCCACCAAATCGAACACCCGCACGTAATCCACCAGGAACTCGTCGGGCAGCCGGGCTTTTGTGATGTCTTTGCACCACGTATTCGTTTCGTCGCTGAGCTTGATGTATTCGGGCACCTGACAGATGCCGCCGGGATTGATCCGCCACGTCTCCTTGCCGTCCACGTAGAAAACATACTCGTCGGGTTTCCACCACAGGGAAAAGGTGTGCCAGCCTTCCCGAATCCCAGGCACCGTCACCGTCTTCAACCGCGACTTCTCGTCCTTTCCAGATGAATCCCAATAGAGCGTGTGCTGCACCTCGTCGTTGGGCCAGAACTTCTCGTAGATGTCTATCTCCGTTCCCTTGCGCCCGTCGCTGCCCACCGTCTGAACCCCCGGCCCGTAAAGCCAGAACGCCGACCAATGCCCCTGCTCTTTCTGCAACCGGACGCGGGCGACATAGTAGCCGAATGCGTGCTCGAACTTGCCCTTGGTCCGCACGCAGCCGCCGATGATCTTGTCGCCTTCCCTCGACGTTTGGATGACCAGATGACCTTGGCCGTCCAGCAACACCGCCTTGCGCATCCACCAACCGGTTTTACGCGGGCCGTCCGGCGGTGTTTCCCACTTGGTTTCATCCAATTGCTTGCCATCAAACTCGTCGTGCCAGACCATCTTCCAAGTCTTCCCCGCCGGGGGCGGCGGAAGTGTGTCTTCGGACTGGCCAGCCTGACCCCACGCCAAACCGGCGGCTAACAGCCATCCCATTACTCCAACTCGGACGAATCGGGCTTTCATTTCATGGGCTTCCGTTTCAAAACCAGCATCCAGTCCTGCTCGTCGGGTCGGTGCGGCAGTGGAAGACGATCATTCTTGACGGTGAGCGCGACTTCCAGTTTAGCGCCCTTCCCTGTTCGCAGGTCGAACCACTCAGCGAGGTAGCTGCCGCCTTCCGGCATGCGCACCAGCGACGCGCTTGGCGAGACCTTGGCGCCGGCGGGGAAGTAAAGCAGCAGCGTGTTGACGCCGTCGGCTTTCACCAGAACGTCGCCCGGCGGCTCCACCGCGGCGAGAGCCGGTTCCAGTTTCCACCACGCAACCGATTCGTAGCACGCGCGGAGGTGCTGCAACTGCGCGCCGCCGGGCAGCGCCAGACCTTCCTCCCACGTGAGCACCGGCCCCCATTGCGCCGTCGTCAGCGGCCGGTTGTGGTCGAGCACGCCCGCGTAGAGTCCTTGCGCGCCGTAGGTGAAGCCGCAGCAGCCGCTTTGGATCGCGGTGCAGGCCGAGCGGCGCACCGCCGCGGCGTTGGCCTCGAACGTTTTGCGGACGAAACCCTCGTAGTTCGCCTCGCCCTCGATCAGCGGTTTGTGCGCGTCGCGGCCATACGCTCCCCAGTAGAATTCCGCTGGCGCGAACCGGCCATGGCCCGCCTGGAACAGGATGAAGTCCAGCCACGGCTCGGTCCAAGCCTCGCGGTGATCGCTCGAATGTGTCCAAGGATGAACCGTCATCGCGCGATGGTAAGGATCGGTCTCCTTGATGAACCGGCCGAGGGCGAGAAGCTTCGGCACGCGCTCGGCGACGTTGCCGAGCCGCGCGTTGTATTCCTGCGTAATGAGGAACGTGACCGCGTAAGCGCCGTAGCGCGCCAGATAGTAGTGCCAGAGCCGTTTGAGGTCGTCGAGGCTGGGCGCGTCGAGCAGGCTGTGCCCGGCAAATCCGATGACTCCGACCAGCCCGCGCTCGTCGGCGCAGGCGATGAAGCGATCCGTCTCGTGCCAGTAACGTAGCGTCTCCTCGTCGGGCGCGCGCGTCGCTTCTAGCGCGCCGATGCCGCGGCCCTTCGCGTCCGGGAAAAGGGCGCGGTGACCATGGGCCTGAAAGACCGTGAAGCCCTGCGCCACGCGCGTATCCACCATGCGCTTGAAGTTTTCAAAGGGCGTGTTCGCCGAAGGGACCGCCCACCACGTGTCACCCAGCCAAAAGAACGGCGTGCCGTCGGCGTAGGTGAGATAGTGGCCATTGTCGCTGGTTTTCAGAAAACCGCCATGCAGGCGGAGGGCGTTGCCGGGAGCGGGCAGTCCGGCTTGAAAAATGCCGCGCTGCCCGTGCAAGCCGTGATCGCCCGCATCGGTAAAACTTGTGGCGTAGGACCACTCGCCGGCGCGCGTGGGCGTAAAACGAATCTTCCACGTCCGCCCGCCGTCCCAGAAGCCGGGCACTTCCAGCCGCGCGCCATCGGGTCCAGCGAACGTCGCCGACAACTTCGCGCGAACAAAATCGAACGGGTCGTCGCAGTCTTTGCCGGCGGTGAACGTCAGTTCCATCGGTTGCCATTGGCACGCGGCAGTTGCTTGCGGCTTCGCGCCGAGGGCCTTCGCGATGTCCGCCCGCGTCGGGAGTTTTTGCAGGTCGGTTTCGCGCAGGGTCAGTTGCAGCACCTGCCGCCAGAGATGCGGCACGAAGATGTGCAGGTCGCCGTTCGGCATCGCGAGCGCGTCCGAATAGGTGAGGTTGAAATGCGTCCGGCCGAAAAGCAGGCGCGAGGTCGTGGTGCTCGTGACCATGAGGAAGCGCGGCTCGCTCCACGTGTCGCCGTCGTCGTCCGAAATGGACACCCACAGTTCGGAGCGGTCCTCCATGTTGAACGCGCCGCCGGAGTGGCGATTGTGGTGCAGCGCGATGAGGCGCTTGCCGTCGGAGAGCTTCTGGATCATCGGCGGCGCGTCGGGCTGCACGAGCGCCGTCGGCTGGAACTCGCCCCACGTTTTTCCATCGTCGTTGCTGATCGCGCGCCAGATGTGCCCCTCCTGCGTGCGGGCGAACAGCGCGACCTTGTCGCCGTGCAACCAGATCGGCCGGCCTTCGTCCATGCGATGCGCGGGCTTGTATTGCCAGCCGCCCGGGCGCTTGTCGGGCAAGAGCGTCCAAGTCTTCCCCTGGTCTTCCGAGCGCAGCAGATAAAGCTGTGTTTCCAGCGGTGCTCGCCTGCTTTTCTTCGTCCAGTCGCCGCAGTGCGGCGCGATCAGCCACGTGCCGCGCGCCGTCTCGGTGGCGTTGATGCAGAACATCCCCTGAAAATCAGGATCGTTCACCGGACGGATGCGTTGCGGCTCGCTCCACGTCCGGCCGTCGTCGTCGGAGAAGCGGAAGCCGATGCCGGCGTTTTCGTGGCCGTTGTAGTCGCCCGGCGTCGGGAACGTGAAGAAGACAACGATGCGCTTGCCGCCAAACGAATGCTGCGGCACCAGCGGCACCCAGGCGTGCTGGTTGAACCGGTTGGGCGCTTTCACAGGCGGCTCCCACGTTTTGCCATGATCGCGGGAGCGGTAGAGGAAGATGTCGTTCACCTTCATCTCGATCGGGCAGTAGCCGTAATGATAATCGCCGGCGATGAGCGTGAGCAGCAGATCGCCCGCCGACGTGAAGAACGGGCGCGGGCAATCCGCGTAAGAATTGGCATGCCTCAACTTGATCGGTCCGGCAACACCGGGCGGCGGCTCAAAGTTCTCGAACGGCGGCAGCGGCCAGCGGTGCATCGGGCGCACATTAATCCACTCCGGCAGGATCACGCCAAGCTCCGGGCGATGCACGAGGCCGGCCGGCGGTTTCGCGGAATCAATCGGCTGTCCGCCGATGACGATTTTTTCGCGCCGCTTCAGGTCGCTGAGATCGCACTGCACGCCGCCTTTGCTCAGGTCAATCGCGACGTAGCCTCGCGGATCGGCGACGGGGTTTGCATCGCCTGAAGTGGCGGCAAGCGAAAGGTTCGGGAGGATGGTCGCGACGGCCATCGTCAGCCAGCCGGCGAGTCGGAAGTTCATATCGAAATACTGGAGGCTGCGCCGGTCTTGGAACGGACGCCGGCCAGTTGTTTCACCGCATCGAGTTCCTGCCGCAGATGCTTCTGGAAAAGCGTGATGTCGGCGCTGTGAATCAACAGATTCGCGCCCATTTCCAAAAAGCGCGCCTGTTCCTCCGCGCTGCCCCAATAATGAATGCCGGCGCCCACCCCGGCCTTGCGCGCTTTTCGGAAAATGGTTTCGCACGCGGTCAGGAATTCCTTGCGGGCGTATTGCTCCGGCATGCCCAGGTTGCACGAGAGGTCGTGCGGGCCGATCAACACCGCATCGAGTCCGGGCACCGCCAGAATTTCATCGAGCGCTTCGATGGCGGGAACGCTCTCGATATTCACCACGAGCAGTTTGTTTTTGGCGGCCGGGGCGACGTAGGCGGCCAGTTCCGGCTCCGGCGCGTCGCCTTTCAGCAACCCCTGAAGTTTTCGCCCCTTGATGGGACGCAGCTTCACCGCGCCGCCATCGAGCGCCATGGTCGCCGCGAAAGGGTCCGGCGACGGGATGCGCACGATGGGCGGCAACCCGAGCGCCGCATAGGCCTGGCACATCCACGAGACCTGCTGCCGGTCGAGGGCGATGTGCTCGGTGTCAATGAAAACGAAGTCCAGGCCGCACTGGCGCACGGCGTCCGGCCAGCGCGGTGACGGCGAAACGATGAGTGTGCCAAGCACCCGCTCGCCCGAATGAAGTTTTTCGATCAAGTCGCTGGGAGTCATGGCCGTGGTCCGGTTGTTGATTTTTGGCTTACTGCGCCGCCCGCTTTGCCGAGTCCTTGCCGTCGGTGAGCCATTCGAGGTTGAAGCGGGCCAGTGTCAGCAGACCGGTCCTGTAGATGTCCTTGTTGTTGGTGCTGCCGCGCTCGTAAAAACAAAGGATGGTGCCGTCGGGCAACACCGCCAGGTCGCTGTAGCCGCTAAACCCCGGCTCAAGCGCCTTGTTCACCGGCCAGGTCGCGCCCTCGTCGTAACTGAGCTTGATGGAAAGGTTCTTGCGGTCGCGCGATTTCCCCGGCGCTTCCTTGTGGTCGGCGCGCTCCAGCGTGTTGGGGTTGGCGAACAGGATGCGGTTCTTGTCGCCGGGCTGGCTGCTGAAGCGCACGATGCTGGCCATGCAAATCGGTTCGAGCAGTTGATCGTTGAAAACCGGCTTGCTCCAGCCGGTCGCGCCGTCGGGACTGACGGTCTGGAGCCGGCGGTGCGCGTCGGACTCGCTGCGCACATTCAGCATGACCTGCCCGTCGGCGAGTTGCACCACGACGGTTTCATTCGGCCAACGATACGGCGGCTGGTCGGGAACGGCGATGTCGCCGCGCTGCCAGCTCTTGCCGTGGTCATCGCTGTAGATGGTCGCCGTCACCGAGGGCCGGTGCGCGTGGCCGCCCGTGCCGAGCGACATCCAGATCGGCACCACCATCCGGCCCTTGTGCGGCCCGCGCGTAAGCTGGATGCCGTGCGCCGGGCCGGTGGCGATGACCTTCCAGTCGTAGTCCTTGCGGAACGCTTCGAAAGTCGCGGTGATTTCCTCCGGTTTCGTCCATGTCACGCCATCGTCGTCGCTGCGGATGTGGAAGCAGCGGCAGTATTCAAGGCAGAACAGGAAATGGACGCTGCCATCCGCGTCGGCAATGGCACACGGGTTGTTGTAGGTGACGTCGTCGGGATTGGCGAGTTTCTTGGCCAACGCGACGGGGTTCTTGGTTTTCGGTCCCGGCACGTCGGCGATTTTCTGCCGCGGTCCCCACGTCTTGCCGCCGTCCGTGCTGCGGCGCAAATAAGGATCAATGCTGTCCCAGTCGCTCTTGCCGGTCTTGCGCGCCTCACAGTAGGCCAGCACGGTGCCCCGTGCCGTCACAACCATGCCGGGAATGCGATAGAGCGCGTAGTCGTTCGTGCCGGACGCGAAGAGGTCGCTCTTTTCGAGAAACGCTTCCGCTGCGGTCGTGTTCGCGGCGGATTGGAGTAAGGCGATGGCGGCGATCCACAGGCAGGTCAAGAGTCGTGAGTTCATGATTGATGATCGAATCTGGTTCGGGGCGACCTTATGGGAAACTGCCGCGCCTGCGCGAGCCGGTTTCACTGGTTGTTTTTGTTGACCAGTGGCAGATTTTTACGAACGGTCTCATCCGGCAGTCTCGCCCTTGACGAACGACGGCATCATCAAGGTCTGGCGCGTGGGCACCGAGCCGGTTCGGGCGAGTTGCAGCACGATCCGCGACACGCGCCGCGCAAACGCCGCGGCATCGCACGCATAACGCGCCACCGACGGCACCACGACATCCAGAAAAGCGTCGTCATCGCGGGAAATCAACGAAACATCCTGCGGCAGCCGGACCCCGCGCCGTTGAAGATGGCTCAGCGCCGTCAGCGCGTGGGCCGAACGGGCGACCAGGAGCGCTGTCGCCGGCTCGGCTGCCGCCAACAGGCTATCCAGCCGACGGCAAACACCCGCGACCGATTCATCGTGCCGTACGACGGTCGCCACGGCGTCCCTGCCTGTGCCACGGCAGCCTTCCATGAAACCGGCTTCGCTGGCCTGATCGCCCGCGCCGCCGCCTTCCGGCAGCAAGAGCGCGATTCGCCGATGACCCCGGGCGAGGAAAACACCCGCGGCGTGCCGACAGGCCGCGCGATAATCCACGTCCACCGAGGGAAGACCGATGCCGGGAAAACGCGAGCCGATGATCACGGCGGGCAATCCGCGCGCGTCAAACCATTGCTGCAACGGTTCGGAGGTGCGAAACAAGACCCACGCCGCGGACGGCGCCTCCGCCGTCAGCCGTTGCAACCAGCGTTCCGGCCGCGCCAACCCCGGCGCATGGCTGACGTGCAGCGCCAATTCGAAACCTTCGTCGCCAAGCCGCTCGCGCAGTTCATCCACCCAAAACATGGTAAAGGGTGGCATCCGGTGCAGCGGCACGGGCGTGAGCAAACCGACGCGGGTGGAGCGCGGCACGCCGCGCCGCCCGCGTTCGGGCTGGCGAATCCGCCGCCGCCGTCCCTGCGACACTTCCAGCCAGCCTTCGCGTCGGAGCGCTTCGAGCGCGGCGCGCAGCGTGGGGCGGCTCACCTGCAGCCGCGCGCACAAGGCACGTTCGCCCGGCAAAACATCGCCCCAGAGGCCCGCCACCAATTGCTCGCGCAAAATGTCGGCGGCCTGCGAGACGAGCGACAGGCGTTGCGGCAACTTTTTCACACTGGTCAGGTCAACTGACCACCAGAGTGCGCTTGCCTGGCGGAAAGGCAACCTTAAACTGCCCGCCATGCAAAAAGCCAATACCGCACGGTTGTCCCACGGCGAACTGCTCCAGTTCAAACGCTGGAACACGCCGACGATCTACAACGGCTGGGAACAAATCACCGCCGGCAACTCCGCCCGCGACGCGTTCAACCTCGAAGAGTGCCGCGATTTCATGCCGCAGATGGGGCCGATGGTCGGTTACGCAATCACGGTCGTCACCCAGCCCGGCAACCCCGTGCACCGCGACGCCAATCCCAACGGCTGGAGCGAATACCGCCGTTACGTCGCCAGCGTGCCGGGGCCGAAGATCGTGGTCGTGCAGGACCTCGACAAGCCGGACATGTTTGGCGCGTTCTGGGGCGAAGTGAACAGCAACATCCATCGCGCCCTCGGATGCGTCGGCACGATCACGGACGGCGGCATCCGCGATCTTGATGAGATGAACAACGCCGGCTTCAAGGCGCTCGCGCGGCGGCTCTGCGTCGGCCACGCCTGCTCGCATCCCGTCCGCTGGAACTGCGCGGTCGAAGCGTTCGGCCGCCGCGTCGAGCCGGGCCAGTTGATCCACGCCGACAAACACGGTTTCCTCGCTGTTCCCTTCGGCGAGGAAAAAAAACTGCTCGAAGCCGCGCGGTTCATGGATACCAACGAGTGCGAGACACTGATCTCCGCCGCGCGCGACTCGGCGGGTAAGACCCCCAAGGAAATTTTGGCGGCGTTTGATAAGGCGGCCGTGCGTTTCGGCAAAAACGCGCGCGTCAAATTCCAACGGAGAGGTGAATGGTGAACAGCATGAAGATCGTTGTCCTCGACGGCTACACATTGAATCCGGGCGACCTGAGCTGGGAGCCTTTCAAGGCGCTCGGCGACTTTGAAACCCACGACCGCACGCCCGCGGCGCTGACGGTCGAGCGGGCGTGCGATGCCGAGATCGTGCTGACCAACAAAACGATCCTCGGCCGCGCCGAGATCGCCGCCCTGCCCCGGCTGCGCTACATCGGCGTGCTCGCCACCGGTTACAACGTGGTGGACATCGAGGCCGCGCGCGAGCGGGGCATTCCCGTCTGCAACGTGCCGGAATACGGCACGGCCAACGTCGCGCAGGCCGCGGTCGCGCTGCTGCTCGAACTGACCAACCGCGACGGCCATCACGCTCAAACGGTGCGCGAGGGGCGCTGGACCGCGGCGACGGATTTTTGCTACTGGGATTTTCCGCTGGTGGAACTGAGCGGACTCACGCTGGGCATCGTCGGCTACGGGCGGATCGGCCGGGCCGTCGGCCGGATCGGCCGCGCCTTCGGGATGAAGGTACTGGCAGCAGACGGCCGAGCCGAGCCAACCGGCGACGACGTTCGGTTCGTGGACCTCGACACGCTGTTCCGCAAAAGCGACGTCGTCACGCTGCATTGTCCGCTTACGCCGGAGACGAAAGAAATCATCAATGCCGCGCGGCTGGCGCAAATGAAGCCCACCGCGTTCCTCGTCAACACCGCGCGCGGCGGGCTGGTGAACGAAGCGGACCTCGCCGACGCGCTCAATCACGACCGGCTCGCGGGCGCCGGCCTCGATGTGCTCTCCGTCGAGCCGCCGGCGGCGGACAACCCGCTCCTGCGCGCGAAGAACTGCATCATCACGCCGCACATCGCCTGGGCGACGCGCAACGCCCGCGCGCGGCTCCTGAACGTTGCCGCGGACAACCTTGGCGCCTGGCTGCGGGGCCAGCCGCAGAACGTGGTCAATGCCGCGCGATGACGTCCGGCGCGCAACCAACCGTTTCGCGACGCGCGAGTTTTCTCGCGCGGGCCGCGGCGTGCGGCATCGCGGCCGCTTGTGTTGCCGGAGGTTCTGATTCCATGACACTTTCACTTCAGTGGCGTCCGTTGCCGTCGATTCCCGACCACGAAGGATTCGCCTCGCCCTTTGCCGGCGTCGCCAACGGCGCGCTCGTCGTCGCCGGTGGCGCAAACTTTCCCGGCAAACGCCCGTGGGAGGGCGGCACCAAGATCTGGTATGACTCGGTCTTCGTGCTGGAGAAGCCGGACGGCGCGTGGAAGACCGCGGGCAAATTGCCGCGCCCGATTGGTTACGGTGTGGCGTTGACGACTGCGCAAGGCATCGTTTGCATCGGCGGCAGCGACTCGCACGGGCATCATGCGGACGTTTTTCTGCTGACGCTGGCCGATGAAAAAGCTGCGACGACTCCGCTTCCGCCGTTGCCGCAACCGTGCGCGAACATGAGCGGCGCGATTGCCGGCAACACCATTTACATCGCCGGCGGCATCGCGACGCCGGATTCGACGACGGCGCTGAAGACACTCTGGGCGCTCGACCTCGCGAATGTGAAGGCCGGCTGGCGCGAATTGGAGCCGTGGCCGGGCCGCGAGCGGATGCTGGCAACCGCCGGATCGTGCGACGGCTCGTTTTTCCTCTTCGGCGGCACGGCGCTGCACGCGGGAGCGGACGGCAAACCGGAGCGCGAGTATTTGCACGACGCGTTCCGCTATACACCGGGCCAGGGCTGGCGGCGCATCGCCGATCCGCCCCGCATGACGGTGGCCGCGCCGTCGCCCGCGCCAGTTGTCAACGGCAGGTTGCTCGTTCTCGGCGGCGACGATGGCGCGCAAATCCACACGCCGCCGCCTGCGCACCGGGGTTTCCCGCGCGGCGTGCTGGCCTATGACCCGAAGACCGACGCGTGGAGCGCCGCGGGCGAAATGCCTGTGGCGCGCGTCACCGTGCCGTGCGTCGAGTGGCGTGGACGGTTTGTGATTCCGAACGGCGAGATGAAGCCGGGCATCCGTTCGCCAGAAGTCTGGACTTTTGCGTTGCCGCCAGCACACTGAGCAACGCATGACCCGCACCGAGTCCAAAGTCACCGGCTACGCTTGGACCGTTGTCGCGCTGCTTTGGCCAGTGGCGATGTTGAACTATCTCGACCGGCAGATGGTCTCGACCGTTCGCGCCTCGATTTGCGCCGACATTCCCAGCATCGCCAACGCCCAGCAGTTCGGCGTGATAATGGCGTGCTTTATGTGGAGTTACGCGCTCCTCAGCCCGGTGGGCGGCTACATCGCGGACAGGTTCAACCGGCGCTGGACGGTCATCGGCAGCCTCTTTGTGTGGTCGGCGGTGACGTGGCTCACCGGCCACGCGCACACGTGCGGCGAGATGAAATTTTTCCGCGCGCTGATGGGCATCAGCGAGGCGTGCTACATCCCGGCGGCGCTGGCGCTCATCGCGGACTTCCATGCCGGCGGCACGCGGGCGCGAGCGGTGGGCATCCACCAGAGCGGCATTTACGCGGGCCTCGCGCTCGGCGGCATCGGCGGTTACATCGCGCAGATGAGCACGTGGCGAAACTGTTTCACGTGGTTCGGCGCGGCCGGCGTGGCTTATGCGGTGGTGCTGATGCTGGCGCTGAGGGACGCGCCATCCGCGAGCGGCGAGGCGCGGCAGAACCAGCCGCCCGTCACGATCGCGGGCACGGTGCGCGCGTTGTGGACGCAACCGGCGTTTTGGATTCTCGTGGTGTATTTCACGCTGCCGGCCATCGGCGGCTGGGTTGCCAAAAACTGGCTGCCGACGTTCCTCGCCGACACGTTCCAGTTGAAGGAAGGTCCCGCCGGCCTTTCCGCCACCATCTATGTCCAGGCCGCGTCGTTTGCCGGTGTCGTGCTCGGCGGCGCGGTGGCTGATCGTTGGAAGAACGCGAGTGCCCGCGGCCGCATCTACGCCAGCGCGTTGGGCACGGCGTTGTGCGTGCCGGCGTTGCTCGGCATCGGCAACGCGTGGAACATCGGCGCGGCGGTTGCGTTCATGGTTCTTTTCGGAATCGGCTGGGGGTTTTACGATTGCAACAACATGCCGATCCTCTGCCAGATCGCGCGGCCGGAGCATCGCGCCACCGGCTACGGGTTCATGAACCTGGTCAGCACCGCGGTCGGCGGCGGCGCCACCGTCGTGCTCGGTTGGATGCGCGACTCGGGCCTTTCGTTCTCCATCGCGTTCGCGCTCTGCGCTCTCCTCTCGGCGATTTCCGCCGCCGGGATTTTGTTCATCCGGCCGAGGAACCCGGAGGAACGCACCGCCGCCACGGGCCGCGTTCCTGTTTCAACCGGCTTGCGCGGCTGAGTCAACGGCATTCGTTTGCGGCGGCGGCTTGCGACTCCATGCGGCAAACAGCCATATGCCGCCGGCCAACAACGCGAGACCGAGCAGGTCAAACCACAGTGGTTGAAATTCCGTCACGCCACTGAGTGACGAGTTGAGATTGAAGCCACTGATGTGGAAAGGCAGGAACGAAGAGAGCAGCAGCGACCCATTGTTCAGCGCGTGGCCGGCCAGACACGGCAGCAACGAGCGCGTCCGCACGAACCACCATCCCAACAATAGACCCAGCACCACAGCGGCGATCATCTGCCAGGGGTTGAGGTGCATCAGTCCGAACAGAACGGCTGAAACCACCACCGCTTTTCGCGTGGAGTACCGGCTCAAAAAACCACGCAGGATCAGTCCCCGGAAAAGCAATTCCTCGGTCAACGGCGCAACGATGGCCAGCTCGAGCAACGATATCCAGAAACCGTGCTTGGCCGTGATCAGGTCGACAAAAATTTTCTCGAGCCATCGCGGCATCGGCAGCGCGTATCGCATCCAATTGTCCGCTTCGGACAACACGATGACCGCGCCGAGCACCGACAGGATCACCGGCAGCGCCAGCGCCGGTCGCACCGGCTTCATCGGAAACACCTCGCGGAACGGCGCCTTGGTGAAGAGGGCACCGACGAAGATAACCGTGCCAGACGACACAAGACTGATGCAGCTCATCACTCCCGGATGTTCCACCAGTTTCATCTTGAAAAAGAAGTCCACCACAGCCACCGGGATGATCAGACCCACCATCAGGACGAGGACGGCCAGCATCAGAAGCAAGGCGTAACCGAAGCCGGGAAATTTCCGAGTTTGTTCCATGGCGCTCCTTGGGTTTGAACGCAAAATCTCTCACGCTCCGGCGTGGATTACAAGCCATGCGGCGATGGTTGACGATTCGCGCGCGCTCCGTCACAATGGCACCCCTTTTTCATGAATACAAACACACCACTACACGGTCTCATTGCCGCGCCGCACACGCCGTTTGCCGCGGACGGTTCGCTCAACCTCGCCATCGTTGAAAAACAGGCGGCGCA
>Ga0114951_10000603_pt1 | contig 48492 bp, 45 predicted proteins | sample AM7aDNAmetaG_FD_88677 | JGI IMG/M metagenome (GOLD analysis project Ga0114951, IMG submission 88677) | Freshwater microbial communities from Finland to study Microbial Dark Matter (Phase II) - AM7a DNA metaG | ecosystem: Environmental > Aquatic > Freshwater > Lake | place: Finland: Lake Alinen...
AATCTTGAGCTCCGTCTCGGTGAAGGCACGGGTGCGGCGCTTTCTATGAGTATCGTGGAAGCAGCGGTTAAGATCCTTAATGAAATGGCAACTTTCGAATCGGCAGGAGTAACAAGCAAATAAAGTACAAAGTACAATCTACGAAGTACAAAGTAATAAGTATGTGTCAAGTCACTTTAAAATTTGTACCTTGTACTTTGTACTTGAAAGGCAAGTTATTATCATAGGAGCAAAAGTTATGGCCATAATGAAAAAAAGCGGAATGATCTTTATTACCGGCGGGGCTAGGAGTGGAAAATCTTTCTTTGCTGAAAAGCTTGCGCTTAAAGCGGGTAAAGATCGGGTATATGTTGCAACTATGCAGGCCCTGGACGAAGAGATGAAAGAAAGAATTGCCCGCCACAGAGCCGTCAGGAAAGGAAAGAAGTGGCGCACGGTGGAAGAGCCGCTCGAACTTTTGAAGGTTCTTAAAAGGGAAAATAAAAAGAAGAGAGTTATTCTTATTGACTGCCTCACGCTTTGGGTAACGAATATGATGATGAAGAATTATAGCGAAAAAGAAATTATTTTAGCGGCCGAAACCCTGGCCGATTTTGCAAAGCGGACCGAAACAATGGTCATTGTTGTCTCCAACGAAGTTGGTTTGGGGCTTGTGCCTGAAAACAGACTTGGAAGAGAATTCAGGGATATTCAGGGACGCGTTAATCAATTGTTCGCCTCAGGGGCTAAAAAAGTATTTTTTATGGTCTCGGGACTCCCCATGAAGGTGAAAAAATGAAAAACTTTCTTATTGCACTTCAGTTTCTGACAATTATCCCGGTTCGTTTGAAAAATATAGAAGAAAAAGATTTGTCCGGTTCGGTAAAATACTACCCGGCCGCCGGCCTGCTTATTGGCCTTCTTCTGGCCGGCTCGTGGCTGCTTATTTCCCCGTTTTTTCCTGCGCCTGTCTCAGCAATAGTTGTGACCGGAATCTATCTTCTACTTACGGGAGCTCTGCATCTTGACGGTTTTGCCGATACGGTAGACGGACTGTACGGAGGCCGGACCAAAGAAGACATATTTCGTATTATGGAAAGCAGTACAGTAGGGGCCAAGGGGGCCGCGTTTACCTTTTTACTTCTTGGTTTGAAGGTTATATTAATTTCTTCGCTTTCCACAAAAGCCGTTTATCCTGCTTTAATCTTATTTCCGGTGCTCGGCAGGTATTCTATTACAATACTTATGAAGTATTCCGCTTATGCCAAGGAAAACGGACTCGGTAAAGCCTATTGCGGGAAAATATCTAATATTAATTTTCTCGTAATAAACCTTATTTCTGCCGGAGCGGCGCTGATTTTTGGCACAAAGGGCCTGGTTGCTTTTCTGGCCGTTGCCCTTATGGCGGTAATTATTAAAAAATATTTTAAAAAGAAAATAGGCGGCGTGACGGGGGATATTTTTGGTTTTACAATTGAAACGGCGGAAACAGTTGTTTTATTAATATTTGCGGCCCAATTTTGAAAACTGGCAGCCTAATAAAAATACTTTTGGAGGTAAAAATGTTAAAGAAAATTGTATGGCTACTGCTCTTTCCGGTGTTATTTTTTTCCGAAGAGGGTGCTCCCGAAAAAATGAAAGCGGAAAAAGACTTTTTCCAACTCGATGAAGTAGTGGTTACCGGTTCGAGAGTTGAAAAAATGCTCAGAGAATCCCCCGGCTCGCTTGCGGTGGTGCGCGAAGACAAGGTAAAAAGCGGCGGCGACAAAAACGCAGGTCTGGCCATATCGGAAATACCGGGTGTCGATTCCGGTAAGGTGGGTACTTTAGGGCAGGTGCAAAGCGTTATGATAAGAGGTATGGGCAGCGAGGGTACGCTGGTCCTCGTTAACGGAGCACGGGTAAATTCCGCTTATCAGGGAGCTGTTGATTTCTCCTCGCTGGCGCTTGATAATATAGAAAGAATAGAGGTCTTGAAAGGCCCGGCCTCGGCGCTTTATGGTGCGGACGCAGTTGGCGGGGTTATCAATATTATCACAAAGGATAAGGTAACGGTCCCCTCACTGGACCTTGCGGCCTTTTACGGCACCTTTAATACCCGCGATCTCCGGCTTTCTTACTCGGGTAATTTTAGCGGGCTTTCACTCAATCTTGCCGCCTCCCAGCTGGCAACCGACGGACAGAGAATAAATAGTGACGCGCTCAGTAATAATTTGAATATTACGCTCGGGTATGATTTTGAAAAAAATCACACCTTAAAAGCACTTATTTCCGGTTACAAAAGTCAAAGCGGGGCTCCGGGTTCAACACTCTGGCCCTCGCCTTTAGACCGTCAGCAACTTGAAAAAGCGGGTTTTGGCCTGGATTACCGCCTTCCGCTTTCTGAGGATTCGGACCTTAAAGTTAAACTAAACGGCAATAAAAATATTTTAAATTTCCAGCAAAGTACAGGCGAAACATTAAGCGAAGAAAGAAACTTTTTTAGCGAAGCGACCTATACCTATGATTTTGGCGGTATCAATATTATAACGGTGGGTGTAAGCGGCAACTATACTGTGCTGGAGCAAAATTTAATGGGGAGTCATAATGCCAACTCAAAGTCTTTCTTTGCGCAGGATATCTTTGATCTTTTGGGCTCCTGGATTTTTACCGCTTCAGCCAGGTATGACAGCCATTCCGTATATGGAGATACTTTTAATCCCATGTTCGCCCTTGTTTACAATATAGATGACGGGGTCCAGATAAAAACTTCTTATGGAACATCATTCAGATCGCCAACCTTCTCAGATCTTTATGCAACGGCTGCGATGTATGGTGTCGGAAAACCAGATCTTTTACCAGAAAAATCTACTTCCTGGGAGGTTGGTCTCAACCTGGAGATTGGAACTGTTTCTGTACTTCGGACCACATACTTTAATAATAGAATAAAAGATTTTATAGAATGGCAACCTGTAGATCCCACCTACACTACCTCCGTATTCTGGACACCATTTAATATCGAAGCGGAAACTTACGGAATAGAAACAGAACTTAAAATTAAAATATCGGAGAACATAAAATGTATTGCCGGGCATACCTGGTTGGTGACAAAAAACCTGGCGACAAATCAGGATCTTATATACCGTCCCAAAAATAAAGTCAATCTTGGTGTTACCTATGAACTGTTTGACCAGGAGTTAGGAGTCGACACGGAATATTATGACACGCGGCTTGCCGGCTCGGGGGAGATGCTCCCCGGTTTTGTTACCTTAAATATAAAATTCAATGCAAGAATTACCAAACAGGTTGAGTTAATAGTAAGCGCAAAGAATATTACCGAAACGCTGTATGAGCTTCGTGAAAATTATCCGATGCCGGGAAGGACTCTTACCGCCGGCTTGAAATTAAGTTTTTAATATTAAAATTTAAACCCGGGAAGATGCGAACCGGTGTTACCTAAAAGGAACACCGGTTCTTTGTCTTAAGGAAATAAAACTTTAGCAAAAATGAAGAGCTTTATCGCGTTCTCGATAGTTTTACATGCGGTCTTTTTTGCCGCAATCTCGCTTTTCCAATCCCGTTTTGAAGGGGAAAAGATAACGAGACCTATTGAAATTTCTTTATACGAAAAAAAAGGTCTCCGGCCGGCAATAAAACAAAAGCCCGCAGCCAAGCCGGCAGAAATATTTCCTATAATAAAACAGGAGATCTTTGAGAAAAAGCCGGAAGAAAAACTCAGGGAACCTGAAACTATTTCCGAAGCACCCTCCATGTTTAAAAATGAGACCATAGGTCCGGCGACCGCCCCCGGTCTTGAAGAAACCGGTTATGGCGGCGGGGCTTTGGCTTTGGACCCGGAAGTAGCGGCCTGGTTTTCTTCAGTTAAGGAAAGAGTAGAAAGATATAAAAGATATCCCAAAAAGGCACTGGAGGAAGGAATAGAAGGTAAGGTTATCCTCGAAATTACTGTAGAAAGCAGCGGAATATTAAACAAGGTAAATGTATATTTTTCTTCGGGAAACCGGCTTCTGGACGGCGAAGCGGTGCGCACCGTAAAAGTATCCTCTCCGTTTAGACCCTGTCCCCTTAAATTAGGCAAAGCTGTAACTTTCCGCCTGCCGCTTAAATTTGAAGTTATGAAATAGCAGAAACAGAAATATATTAGATACAACCGTAATGTAAGACTTTGGACATTATAGACTTTTAGACACTTTAATCCTGTTATTATTGTTGACTATTATTCACAAAGTGTTATACTTTTAAGCAGAAAATTTACTTATTCAAATAAAAGCAGCTTTGGGAGAAAAAGATTAATGGATTTTTATGAAAGGCAACTAAAGACCCCGCTATTTGACGCTGTTGTCAATTATGCCAAAAAGAAAAAAATTTCTTTTCATACCCCCGGGCATAAGCATGGTGACGGTATTCCTAAAAAATTCAGGGAATTCGTGGGCGCAAAGATATTTGATATTGATCTTACGCTTCTTGAAGAAGTCGACTCTCTCCAGGATCCCAAAACAGTTATTAAAGAGGCGCAGAAACTTGCGGCAGAAGCTTACGGCGCTGATTTTGCCTTTTTTCTCGTAAACGGCACAACCATCGGTAATCAGGCGATGATTCTTTCCGCCTGTATGCCGGGCGATAAGATAATAATTCCCCGCAACGCGCACAAATCAGTTATTGCCGGAGTAATTTTAAGCGGAGCGATACCCGTATATATCTATCCCAATTTTGACAAAGAACTCGGGATCATAACCAATGTCACCCCTCAGCAGGTTGAGGAGAAACTTAATCAACATCCGGATGTAAAGGCAATACTGATCACTAATCCCACCTACAACGGGATAACGACGGATATTCGAGAAATCGTAAGAATTGCGCACAACCATAAAAAGATAATAATGGTAGACGAAGCGCACGGGCCGCATCTAAAGTTTCACCCGGATTTACCTACTTCCGCAATGGAAGCCGGAGCAGATGTTTGCGTGCAAAGTACACACAAGATTATATCGGGAATGACCCAGGCTTCGATGCTTTTTGCCAGAAAGAGCATGGATCTTATGAAGTTAAAGCGTATTTTGCAATTACTTCACACTACTTCTCCTTCATATATATTGATGGCTTCTTTAGATGTCGCCAGAATGCAGATGGCAACTCAAGGTAGAGAGATTCTTTCCAGAGTAATAAATATGGCAGAAGAAGCAAGAAAAGGAATTAAAGCCCAGGGTATAGGTTGCTTTGGCCGTGAGGCTATAGGCCGCGAAGGAATTTTTGGGTTGGATGTTACAAAACTTAATATTGACGCCACGGGAGTTGGAGATACCGGCTATGCTGTTCATAAACTGCTTAATAAAAAATATAATATTCAGGTTGAATTTGCGACTCCGACCAACCTGCTGGCAATAATCAGTCTGGGGAACACAAAAAATGACATAGAAAAGCTCATATACGGCCTTAAAAATATAAAGAATAGTTATGTGAAAAACGAACAGGTAGTAAACGCTATAAGAAGCGTTGGTTTTCCGAATCTGGTATCAGAGGTAGTTTTAACTCCCAGGGACGCTTCATTTTCTATCACCAAGAAAGTTCATTTCAAGGATGCTATTGGCATGATTAGCGCCGAAGTAATCTGTCCGTATCCTCCCGGGATACCTCTTCTTGCTCCGGGAGAAAGAATAACTAAAGAAGTTTATGATTATCTCTTGTTCCTTAAAGACATGGGAACAATAATTAACGGACAGGATGATAAAAACCTTAATTTTATTAAAGTTGTCCAGGAACCCAAAATAGAAGGCGAAGCATTAAACAATATACTTGAAGTTAGCAAAATAATCGGCTATTCTGGTATGCCAAAGGGTTCGTAGAACCAGTTTGGCATGATTAAAATATAATTTCCCACCAGAACAAGCTTAGCTTATTCTGGTATGCCAAAGGGTTCGTAGAACCAGTTTGGCATGATTAAAATAATAACTTCCTATCAGATCACGGTCCAAAGACCGTATTCTGGTATGCCAAAGGGTTCGTAGAACCGGTAAATAAAAAAAGCTAAGAAGCAAGGAGAGGAAGAAGGTGTTGTATTGTTGCGAAGAATGTCCCTACTATGAAACCTGCAGCGAATCCGGGACTTTGCTCGAAGGTTGCTGCAAGAAGTGTATTTATTACAAAGATTGCCATGTTGAGGAGACCCATGATGAAGAAGACCAAGATTAAAGTTAGTAAAAAAGTGAAACCTTTAAAAGTAAAAACAGCTAAAGTGAGGCCGGTCAAGGCCACAAAGCCGGTGAAAATAGAAAGAATGCCGGCAAAAGAGCTCAAGCAATATAAAGAGTTATTGGTCTTGCTTAAAAAGAATATCATCGAAGAACTTAATAAAAATCTCGATGACAGTAAAAAAATTGATTTTAACGAAGTAAAAGATTCGGTCGATTTGGCAAGTGATACCTATGATACGGAATTTCTTCATAATTTGAGCGATTCGGAAAAGCTCCAGGTGGAAAATATAGATTATGCTCTGGAAAAAATAGAAAGCGGCTCCTTTGGGTCCTGTGAACTTTGCAGCAAAAAAATAAACAAAGTGCGCCTTGAATCTCTTCCGCATACTAAGTACTGTATTGCTTGTCAGACAAAAAACGGGGGATAAATACCACGGGAAGGAAATGGTAGAGAAAAGGAAAAAACTATTTTTAATTGACGGCAATTCGTTTCTATACCGCAGCTACTATGCGATAAAAAATTTAAAGACAAAAAAAGGCGCGCCAACCAATGCAGTCTTCGGGGTGGCGCGCCTTTTATTTAAGATATTTAAAAATTACAAGCCGGATTATCTTGCATTTACTTTTGATACCAAAGGCCCTACCTCGCGCCATAAGGCTTTTGCTGATTATAAGGTGCACCGTCAACCCACACCCGAGGATTTACTTCTGCAGCTGCCGGTTACAAAAGAACTGATAAAAGCATTTAATATTCCTTCTTTTGAACTTTCGGGTTATGAAGCTGACGATATAATCAATTATCTGGCAAAAAAAGGCGAAAACGCCGGTCTGGATGTAGTAATACTTACGGGTGACAAGGATTTGCTGCAACTGGTAAATGAGCGTATAACAATAATGAGTGTTAATAAAGACGACTATTTTTATGATTCTTTAAAAGTTAAAGAGAAATACGGAATTACACCCGGTCAAATGATAGATTTTCTTGCTTTGCTGGGAGACGCAAGCGACAATATCCCGGGAGTTGACGGCATAGGAGAAAAAACCGCTTCTGAATTACTTAAGGAATTCAAAGGTCTTGACGAAATTTACGCCAATCTTTCAAAAATTAAGAGTGAGAAGCAGAGAGAAAAACTTGAAAAAGGCAAAGAAATGGCCTATTTAAGCCGGAAGCTTGCAACACTTATTGAGCCGCCTTTGAATATTTCCATAGAGGAACTTGTTATAAGGGCTCCGGATTCTAAGGCGGTGCTGGAGAGGTTAACGGAACTGGAATTTGTTTCCTTAAAAGAGGATTTCAAAAAACTTGGCTTTGCTCCCGCCGCCGGAAGAGAAGATGATCTTTTTACCGAAGAAAATAAAACCGAAAACATTTTTCTGCCGGTTGGCAGCAAAAAAGAGTTTGAAGAGCTACAGGAAAAACTTAAAGGAAGTAAAGAAGCTGCCCTGGCACTTTTTGACGGAAAGCTGCAGATTAGCCTGAAATCGGGCGAGGCTTTCAGCCTGGAAACTGCGAAATACGATTTTGCCGGGCTTTTTGACGGACCAAAAACGGAGTATATATTCTATGATTATAAAAAATTCTTAAGACAGTATGCGGGAGAAGCACAAAAAGTAAAAGTGTTTGACTGCCTGCTGGCGGCTTATGTCTTAAATTCCGAACTGGGCAATTACGCGCCGGCCGGAGTTGTTTTCAGGTATTTATCAAAGAATCCGGCCGAAGGCCGGGAGGTTTCTTTTCTTTTAGATCTGAAGAAGGCGCTTCTGCAGGAACTATCCGGGCAGAAACTGCTGTCTCTTTTTGAAAATGTCGAAATCCCCCTAATCCCCGTGCTTGCCTCTATGGAAAAGGAAGGTATAAAACTTGATATTCAATATTTAAAAAAGCTTTCCGGAAATATAGAGAAGACTCTTGAAGAACTTGTCAAAAAAATCTATGTTCTGGCCGGCGAAGAGTTTAATATAAATTCTTCGCAGCAGCTGGGGAAAATACTTTTTGAAAAATTAAAACTACCTACGGTAAAAAAGACCAAGACCGGGTTCTCCACCGATGTAGAGGTGCTGGAAGTGCTCTCTGCGAAATCCCCTCTTCCTGCAAATTTACTGGAGTACCGGCAGTTGACCAAGTTAAAAAATACCTATATCGACGCTCTTCCTCTGCTTGCGGATAAAGATGACAAAATACACACTACCTTTGACCAGACCGGGACCGCCACAGGAAGGCTTTCTAGTTTGAATCCCAATATTCAAAATATCCCCGTTAGAAAAGAAATAGGAAAAGAAATAAGAAGAGCTTTTGTCGTTTCAAAAGAAAACTGGAAGATGATTTCGGCGGATTACTCGCAAATTGAACTGAGAATACTTGCTCATTTCTCGGGAGACAGCAATCTTCTGGATGCTTTTAAAAAGGACGAAGATGTTCATACCCGCACTGCCGCTGAGATTTTTAACATAGACAAGACTCTGGTTACTTCAGAGGAGCGGAGCGCAGCCAAGACTGTGAACTTCGGAATAATTTACGGTATTTCAGCTTTTGGCCTGGCCAAGCAGCTGAAGATAGGAAGGACTGAGGCGCAGAAATATATAGACAGTTATCTGACAAAATACCCCGGAGTAGATAAGTTCATGAGAAGCCTTAAGGAAAAAGCACATAAAGAAGGCTTCGTGGAAACGCTACTGGGTAGAAAAAGATTCATACCTGATATTGAAAGCAGTAACAGAAATGTCAGAGAAAATGCCGAGAGAATGGCCATAAATGCGCCGATACAAGGCTCGGCCTCGGATATCATCAAAGTTGCAATGATAAATCTTTATAATATAATGAAGAAAGAGGGTTGGAAGGGGAAACTGCTTCTTCAGGTGCATGATGAATTGATCCTGGAATGCCCGGAAAAAGAGGTCGAAAAGCTTATAAAAACTGTAAAAGCAGCGATGGAAAATGTAGTGGAACTCAAGGTTCCACTAAAAGTAGATATTAAATCAGGGGATAATTGGTGTGAATGCAAATAAACCTGTCATAGGTATTACCGGAGGGCTGGCCACGGGGAAAAGTACCGTGGCGGAAATATTGAAAAAGGAATTCGAATATTATATAAGTGCTGATGAGGTAGCCGGAAATATAGTAAAAAAAGGAAAACCCGCTTTAAAAAAACTTGTTAAAGTCTTTGGCCGGACGGTGCTCGCAAAAGGCGGGTCGCTTGACAGAAAACAACTCGCCGGAATAATATTCAATAATTATAAGAAAAGAAAACTTCTTGAAAAAATACTTCACCCTTTGGTAATTGCAGAAATAAAAAGATACATAACGCAATTTAAAATAAAGAACCGGATTATTATTTTTGAAGCGCCTTTACTTTTTGAAGCAAGAATGGAAAAAATGGCCGATATTATTGTGGTTGTGGCTTCTTCAAAGAAAAAGCAGGTTCAAAGGTTTATAAAAACCGGACACTCCAGAAAAGACAGTCTTTTAAGAATAAAGGCCCAGTTACCGCTCAAAGAAAAAATTAAAAAAGCCGACATAGTTCTTTATAACAATGGAAGCCTTAAGGAGCTTAAGAAAAATGTTAAGAGTCTTGCCAAAATAATAAAAGAACTGTGAGAGGAAAGCTTAAAAATAAATTCTAAGATCAATACTCCAAAAAGACTGGCGGACGACAATATCACACGCACTAAGGTAAGTCGAATTCTAAACAGGATCGTTGAAGATATTTATTGGTATTAAACAAAAATAGATATAACTGCAACGATTTTGTTTAGTGCTTAGAATTTTAATCTTAGTTATTATTTTGAGGAGTTTTTATGCTTGAATACCCATCGCTTAACCGTACCGCCCTGGTCGTAAATCCCTTAAAGCCCTACTGGGATTGGGCAAATAATATTAAAGACGGCATCCCCATCGGGGAAAAGCAGTATACTCTGACAGAAATGGACACTACTGTTTATCTTATTCCTGACCTTGATCCCGCTTTGGTGCAAAAACATATTGAAGAGATATATTTGGAAATATTCGAAGACGAACTTAATGCCTGGTGGATCAAAGAAGAAGATTGGCCTAAAGAGCGAACTTATGAGGTATTTAAAAAATGGTTTGAGGTAAGGATTGCTCCGCTGGTTTATGATACCAGTGACGGCGACCTGACAAAAGAGTGATCGTCGCCTAAATTCGAAGCACTAAATTCGAAATTCTAAACAAAATCGTAGTAGGATATACCTTAAAACATTTCCTATAGAGGACGCGATGCCGGCTAAAAAGCTAATTTTTAAATGGTTAGTTATTGTTGTGGTTATAATATTCGGGCCGGGTTCTATTATTATCACTTGGTATGCCAAATACATTGTTCCAAATTATTACGAACCTTTGAAGTTAAAGCAGAAAGTGGTTGAAAAGGCAATTAATCCTCCACAATCAAAAAATAAAACTGTGACGAAACTAAAGGTCGAAGAACCAAAAATACAAAAAGATCAAGTTGCCGTATTTCTATCAGATACTGAAAAGCATGTTTTAATAGATTACAAAACAGAAAAAGCAATAGTAGACAAACTAGTGAATGAGTTATTGGATAAAGAGAAAAATAAAGGCATTGTTTCAATAAAAAGCGGTGCAGAGGGGAAATGGGAATCAGCAGAACAAATAATGTCTATATGTAAAAAAAGAGGATTTAAATATAATTTAGCAAGCATTAAAGAATAGAAAATACTAACCAACTAAAATGAAACAATTTAAATATAGGTGCAACGATTTTGTTTCGAATTTCGAGTTTCGGATTTAGAATTTGTTTTACTTGACTCCCAGCTTTTTCAGGTCCCTTTCAAGTTGTTTCGATGACTTAAACAAGATGGCTTTTAAACCTAAAGCCCTTGCTGCGTCAACAAATTCGGAAATATCGTCAATGTAGACGCATTCTTCGGGCTTGCAGCCGGCTAAAGCCACGGCTTTCAAATATATACAGGGATGCGGTTTCATTATGCCCTCTCTGAAGGAAAGGACTCCCTTATTAAATACATCCTTAAGAAACATATTCTTAACGCAGTATTCGTAATGAAGGATATTGGTATTTGAGAGGCAAATCAATTTATAGCGCTTTTTGATTCTTAAGTATAACTCATAGACCGGTGTATTGAGAGTGAATATTCTTGAAAAAATATCTTTGAATTCTTCAAAAGAAATCCTGAGTTTAAACCGGCTTTTAATACCTTTGAAAATAGCAGGCGGTTTTATTTCTCCGCGGTCGAACTTGATGTCTATCTTATTATGGTAGATATAATCATATACATCTTTCCGTTTACAGCCCGCAAGTTTTGCGAGCCGGCCGCACGAAATATTATGGTTAAAATGCACAAAAACGCGGCCAAGATCAGAGATAACAGCTTTAATTGCTATGGCTTTTTTCATACGGGTTAGCATAGCACGAAAATAGTGTATTTTCTAGAATAAATTAAGGCAAAATTAAGGCCTTCTCTTGACAGTATTGTGAAAAATAAGTATAATGAACGCATGACAATGAAAGACAAAAGAAAACAAATGCGCGTGAGAGATGCACTCCCGGTGCAAATCTATGATGTGCTTAATAACAAGAGTTTTGTCGGCACCATCATTGATATTTCTGTCGGGGGAGTTTCTATGGTAACTAGAGAGGAACTTCCGGTCAATACGCCTATCTCTTTAACTTTCACCTTCGAAGACCTTCTATATAAACGGCTTTCGGCTGATGTGGTTCGGGAAACAAAAAAGGATGATGAACAATACATCGGAATTGCCTTTTTTGATTTGAATCCGAGGGATATGAACAAGCTTGATAATATGATAAGAATAGTTAATGCAAGAAATAAGAGGGCGCTGCAGAGAGAGCATATATAAAATAATAACTTTTTGGATTTATTTTGAACGGGAGTTATTTTTTGGAGTAGGCGGGTCTATTCTGCCGAAAACTAACCCCAAGACCTTTTTTGGATCCGGCTAACTTAATATAAATTTCTACTAGAAATAACCGATAGGGGGAATATTTAATTATCATAATTCTGTCGGTATTAAATATTAATGTTTAACCGGAAAAATTCACAAGTCCGGGGATTGCCTCCGGCAGTGCAGAAAAAGGATATTTTAGAAGATGGAAATAAAAAACAAAAGAACTCAATTGCGCGTTAGGGTGTCTTTACCCGTTGAAATCTACGATATTTTAAATGACAAAAAGTTTTCCGGTACGGTAGTGGATATTTCTGTAGGAGGGGTTTCCCTGGTCACCAATGAGGAGCTTCCGGTCAATACGCCCGTCTCATTGACTTTCACTTTTGAAGACATAGTTTATAAAAAAATCCCCGCGGACATTGTCCGGGAAGTAAAAAACAATAAAGAAAAATACCTTGGCAGCGTATTTCTTGATCTGGGTATAAAAGCCAAAGACCGGCTTGAAAACTCTATTAGAATAGTCAGGGCAAGAAAGATAAAAGGACTCCAAAAAGAAACACTGTACAACATTTACCGTTAAACCCCGATTAGAGAGTAATCCTGCCTTGCTAAACTCGTTAACCCCCCCTCAAAAAAAAGGTATTTATTATTTTAAATATCTTCTTGAGACCCGGCAGCAAGGATGGTATAATAAATTAGTAAACCTTTATATTGGCATTGGTTGACAATTGAAAACAGGGGAAATATTAAAAATATATTTATATTGTCATATATTGTTTTTGCCGTACTTGCGCAAGCCGAAGAAAAAGAGATCTATACTCTCCTGCCTGTTATGGTGACAGGCACCAGGACAGGCTATTCTCTGCGTGTCCCGGTTACGGTCTACCCTGAAAACAATATTGCGGTTACGGAAGCACTTAAAGAATTACCGGGACTGGACCTGCAAACAAGGGGGCTCCTGGGCTCTCAGGCGGATATAAGCATACGGGGTTCGACTTATCAGCAGATATTGATACTTATTGACGGTATGAGAGTAAATGATCCGCAAACAGCGCATCACAATATGGACCTGCCTGTGCCGCTTTCTGTTATAGAAAAAATTGAAGTGCTGAAAGGGCAGGCATCTTCTGTTTATGGGGCCGACGCTTTTGGAGGAGTTGTTAATATTATTACAAAAATAGCTGATAAACAAAATATATATTTAGGTCTCGGTTACGGTACTTATAATACTCAAAATTATGAACTTGGTTATGAAAATGTTTGGGCGGAGGTCAGCGAACAAATACATTTTCAAAGGGTTTTTTCAGAGGGATATAGTTATGACACCGATCTTTCGAATTATTCCTTCTTATCCAAGACCGGATATAAATATACAAACGGGGAAGCAGTGCTTAAATTCGGGTATATGGACAAGGCCTTTGGAGCCTTTGATTTTTACACGCCCGGAAAAAATCTTCCTTCAAGAGAATGGACCAAAACCTGGCTTGCGGAAGGCGAAATTAATAATAGGCTGAATTCCGGTATAAATACAACGGTAAAAACATACTTTCGGCAGCATAACGATATTTTTATGCTTAATCTTGCTACCCCCGACCTGTTTGTCAACCGTCATGTAACCTACAACTATGGACTGGAAATTCAAGGTACGCTGCAGCTTGATGCTGATAATTATTTTGTGGCCGGCGGTATGATGGAACAGGATGAAATATACAGTTCTAATCTTGGCGAGCACCTGCAACCGCGTCAGGCAATCTTTACCGGGTGGAACGGACAAATTCTAAAAGAAATAAAGGTGGATGCCGGACTGAGACTCGAAAGTTCCATGTGGGGCTCTTTCCTGGCGCCTGCAATCGCTTTGAGTTATAAACCGGCGTCAAATATTAAACTTACCGCATCGGCGGGTTATTCTTTCCGGAGTCCTTCATTTACCGAACTCTTCTACGCCGATGGTATCAGTTTTGGTAACAATGAGCTTTCGCCCGAAACAGCGGTAACTTACGATCTGGGAATAGATTATTCGCCGGGGGATGATTTTTTCGCAGCTGTTTCACTATACGAGAGAGTTGAAGCCAACCTTATTGACTGGGTGGGAGAGACTCCTAAAGGAAAATGGTATGCTCAAAATATCGGCCAGGCAAATGTTTATGGTATTGAAGGTAAGGTGAAAACGGAAATATTATTTTTGGAAATAAATGCCGGATTTTCCTTTATCTATGCAAAGAAAGATACTGAGTATTACTCTAAATACGGCCTTTTGTATCCGGCCGCCCAGGCTTCGTTTGTTGTTAAGGGTCCTGAAATCCTGCAGGTGACGCCGCAATTTTCCATATTGCATAAAAGAAAAAGCGGAGTGAATGATTACACCTTGCTCAATGTAAAGCTTTCACGAACTTTCGAGGGCGTTACCTTATATTTAGAGAGTCAAAATCTTACGAATGTTATGTATGAGGAAATAAAAGGAATTTCTCAACCGGGAATAACATTTTCAACCGGAATAATGCTGAAAATGTAAGTTCCCGGCAGCAAGTATATACTCTTATCAATGCGAGAGGCTGTCTAAAAAGCCCTCCTCCTAAAAAGCTTTGCTTATGGACTTTATAAACCTAATTAGGTATTATAATACCATGAAAGATCTTCTATATAAAAAAGTTAAGCAGGACATAGAACAAAAAATAGCCGAAAAACAGTACAAAGAAGGCCGTTTGCCCACCGAGCGGGAACTTTCCGAACAATATAAGGTTTCCAGAATAACTATCCGTGCGGCTTTAAAAGAACTGGAACAAGAAAATAACCTTTTTCGCATCCGCGGGCGCGGCATCTTTATCTATGATAGCAGCAATCCATTTTCTCCGGAAAGAAAGATCAAAGAATTTGGGATTATCTACCCCGAAGCAAAAATAGCAGGCAATTATTACTACTCAAATGTATTAAATGCCATCAGGAATTCCGCCGAAAAGCTGAAATATTCCGTAAAGTATTACCCGTTTTCTTCCGGTGAGAAATTTAACCCCGGAGAAGGTTTTCTGGCAAAAATTCAGAAAGAAGATCAGAAGGCAATCATTCTTACCACGCCTATCCCGGTAAATACTTTGATCTGGCTGAAAGATAATAATGTGAAAGTTGTGCTGTTAAATTTTCAATACAAACAGCAACTGACAAGCTCAGTCGGTTTTGACTACGAATATGCCGGCGAGATACTAGGGGAACAGCTGGTCAGGATGGGAAGCAAGACCCCCGGGCTGCTCACCGGCCCGTTACAAAGTGAATACGGAGAAATTCCGCATGCACCGGTATTTATCCAGGGCTTGAAAAAAATCTACAAGAACTGGGGCTATAAATTTGATGTCTCCCTGATAAAAGACGCCAGCTCCGAGAAAACCGCCATGGTTCATGACCTTAAAGACTTACTCAGCTCAAAGATAGACGGCATTTTCTGCAAAAATGAAGAGGTCTTCAAGCTTTTCCTGTCTTACTATTATGATAACAGGAATAAATTTCCTGAAAATTTTGCGATCATAGGCAGCAGTCCCCGCGAAGCCTACTACCCTTTCCCCGTACTTATCTATCAACAAACGGAGATGGTGGAAGTCGGCGTCAATTTGCTCCATTCCCTGATAACCAATAAAAATCTTCCTGACCAGGCGATATTGATAAAGCCGGAGATAAAAGCGTAGAAAAGCAGAGGCTTGGACGGTTAGATGGTTGTCCGCCTACGGCGAGATCTCGCCAAGCAAACTTGGCGGAGAGGCTTAGAAAGGAAAGGACGGAAGCCGGGAAAAGCAAGTGGGGCGAGGAGATAAAACAAAATGAAGACTGAAACTTTAAAACAAAAAGTTCTATTTAAAGCGGCGCCAGAAGAAGTCTATGATATGTTGATGGATGAAAAGAAGCACGCCAAGTTTACCGGCGATACTGCGAAGATAAGCGCCAAAGTCGGGGGAACCTTTAAAGTTTGGGGCGATTATATAACCGGAAAGAATCTGGAGCTTAAACCCGGGAAAAAGATTGTTCAGGAGTGGCATGCTGCCGACTGGGAAGCGGAACACATTTCAAAAGCAACCTTCATTTTTAAGCGCATTAAAACAGGAACTGAAATGAGTTTTACGCATGAAGGTATACCTGAAGAACTCTTCGGCGATACAAAGCAGGGGTGGGAAGATTACTACTGGGCGCCGATGAAAGCTATGCTAAAAAAATAAAAGAGCTAATAAACCGCATTTTGCTTATGCGCCTTGAATATTTCTGCAGTTTTTGATATCATTCAAATATGCATGCCCTTACATTATTAATAACAGCCCTGCTTGTTTTTGCTCTGGCTTACAGGTTTTATGCGAAATTTATAATGACTAAAGTTCTTGTCTTTAACGAGAAAAACTCTACGCCCGCGCATGATCTGAAAGACGGCAGGGATTATCATCCTACAAACAAATGGGTTTTGTTTGGCCACCATTTTGCCGCGATTTCCGGCGCAGGGCCTCTTATCGGGCCTGTTTTAGCCGCCCAGTTCGGTTACCTGCCCGGATATCTTTGGATACTTATCGGCGCAGTTTTGGCCGGTGCGGTTCATGATGTTGTGGTACTTTTTGCTTCGGTAAGAAATAACGGTCTTTCTCTTTCAAATCTTGTTACAAAGTATGTAAGTAAGCCTGCGGGGATTGCTGCGGGTTTTGCCGTGCTTTTCATAATAATAACCGCACTTGCCGGCCTGGCGCTCGCAGTTGTTAATGCTCTGAATGAGAGTTCCTGGGCCACCTTCACGCTTGCAGTCACGATTCCGGCGGCTCTTGTTATGTCTCTTTGGATGTACAGGATCAGGCCCGGAAAAATTATTGAAGCGTCAGTTATAGGTTTTGTTATTGTTCTTTTAGGAGTCATCCTGGGGGAACCCGTATCAAAATCAGAATTTGGAAAATGGTTTCTTCTCTCCAAGCCTACCCTTTCTTTGATACTGCCTGTCTACGGATTTATAGCGTCTGTTCTTCCGGTTTGGCTGTTGCTCTGCCCGAGAGATTACCTCTCCTCCTATATGAAGATAGGAACAATAATTCTTCTGGCTTTCGGTATTTTCTGGGTTAACCCGGTCATTCATATGCCGGCTCTTACAAATTTTGCAGGCGGGGGTGGCCCGATAATTCCCGGCAAGGTTTGGCCGTTTGTCTGTATTACCATCGCTTGCGGAGCTATCTCGGGTTTTCACAGCCTGGTAGCCTCAGGAACCACACCCAAAATGATAAGTAATGAAGGTGATATCCGTTTGATAGGCTACGGTTCAATGCTGGTGGAAGGCATAGTTTCAATTCTTGCGCTCATAGCCGCAACCGTACTTATCCCGGCTGATTATTTTGCCATTAATATTCCGGAAAAAGTTTTTATTACTCTGGGTTACACCCCGCAGTATCTTTCTGAAATAGAAAAAATGGTGGGGGAAACCCTGGCCGGCCGGACCGGCGGCGCCGTGTCTTTGGCGGCGGGCATGTCCGTAATTCTTTCCTCTATACCCGGCATGAAATCCATGATGGGATACTGGTATCATTTTGCGATTATGTTTGAAGCCCTCTTTATATTAACCACGGTTGATACAGGCACACGGGTTGCCAGGTATATTTTGCAGGAGATTATTAAACCCGTTAACAAAAAACTGGGAAGCGGGACCTGGCTTCCCGGTATATTTATAACCGGAGGTATTATAAGTTTTTCCTGGGGTTACCTGGTCTATATGGGCGATATCAGCACCATTTGGCCGATGTTTGGAGTGGCCAATCAACTCCTGGCAACGGTCGCACTGATTTTTGGCACGGTCTATATCCTGCAGAATACAGGTAAATGGAAGTACGCCTTAATAACCTTTTTACCGGCACTCTTTATGTTTGTAACCACCATAACCGCTTCGCTGATGAATATTTTGTATAATTATCTGCCAAAACAAAATTGGACAAATGCAAGCCTTTCCGTGATTATGCTTGTTTTGGTGCTCATTATATTTATAGAAGCCATGCGCAAGCTGTATAAAATAATAATGAATATATAATTCTGGTAATTAGTGCTTTTCTTTTTATCTTTTTGTTTAGAATTTCGAATTTAGTGCTTAGAATTTGTTCTTTAAGGGGGTTATATGTTGAAATTTGAACTGTATTGGCCCGTGAAACTTGTTTTTGGGCCGGGAGAATTTAAAAGAGCGGGTGCTGAAGCGAAACTTTTAGGTAAAAAAGCTTTTATAGTTACCGGAAAGTCGGCGGTTCAGAAACTGGGCTTTTTAGAAAAACTGCTTGCTCAATTAAAAAAAGAAGGAGTTGAGGCCAAAACTTTTGAAAAAGTAGAGCCCAACCCCAGGTCAACAACCGTAGACGAAGGCGGCAAACTTGCAAAATCTTTAGGCTGTGATTTTATTATTGCTCTGGGCGGAGGCAGTGCTATGGACGCCGCCAAAGGTATAGCTCTTGTAGCCGGTGCTCCCAAAAATGCTTCTGTCTGGGACTATGTCTTTAACGCCAGGAACGCGCCCGTTATTGATTTTAAACCTTTGCCGATCCTTATGATTCCTACTTTGCCTGCCACCGGTTCGGAAAGCAATGCCATAGGAGTTATTACCAACTGGGAATTAAAACAAAAAATACATATAGTGCATCCTTCGCTTTTTCCTGCCACTTCAATAATTGATCCCGAACTAACTTATTCTTTGAGCAAAGAGCAGACGGCTTATGCCGGGGTGGATATTGTTTGCCATCTTATTGAGCCGTATCTCACAAATCTGGGAGATGTGCCGGTAAAAGACCGGCTGGCTGAGGATATTATTTTAAAAGCTATAAAAAATACCCTTCCTGCCATGGAAAATCCCGCCAATCCGGAATATAGAAGCCTTATGAGTTTTTCCGGAACCATCGCCTGCTCGCCGATACGCTTCTCGGGCTGGAACGGGAAAGGCTATTTACACTGGATAGAACATTGTCTCTCCGCCTGGACCGATATTCAGCATAGCGAAGGTCTGGCTTGTATGCTTGTGGCCTGGTTGAAGTATATGAAAAAATATGAGTTCTTTGCAAAAAGATGCAGTTTGTTCGGTGAGAAAGTTTTCGGCAGCAAAGAAACAGAATTGCACATTGAAAACTGGTTCCGGACTCTTGGCGTAAATACCCGTCTAAAAAATATTGAAGGGGCGCTTATCGGGAAAATGGCGGATACGCTGATGCAAATGTATTCCGGCGGCACGGATGCTATAGATCTTCCAAGCGGAGAAAAGATGTACAGGGAAGATTTTGTGAATATATACGAGATGGCGGCGGGAAAAAGTGATAGAGGACGGAAGACAGATAAAAATATATAATGAATTGTTTTCCTAATATCTGAATATTCATAACTAATAAAGTACAAAACCAAACAGATTGCATCTGTCAGTAATTAGCCTTAAGTCATTAATGCCTGTGAGACCTCTTCTATAAACTCATATTATTTGCTATAATGGACTTTATGGATCATACTTGGGTCGAGATCGACATAAAAGCCATTCTTCATAATATTGAAGAAGCCCGAAAGAAGCTTGATAAAAGCGTTAAAATTTGCGCTATTATCAAGGCTAACGCTTACGGGCATGGTCTTATCCCCGTTGCTAAAGCGCTGCAAAAAGCAGGTGTTTATGCTCTCGGGATTGCGGATATCTCCGAAGCGGCTTTGCTAAGAAAAAACGGACTCAAGCTTCCTATAATTAATGTTGTTTCGGCCGCTCCTTTTCAAATAAAAGACATAGTAAAGTATAAAATAAGCCAGAGTGTTTCCGGAATAAAAACTATTACCGCCCTGGATAAAGAGGCTAAGAAACAAAAAACAACGGCAAAGATACACATTGAAATTGATACCGGTATGGGCCGGCTCGGAGTACACCCGGATAATTTTGAGAAAATTCTTCCAAAAATAGCCGGTTTTAAAAATATAGAAATGGAAGGGGTCTTCTCTCATCTGGCTTCCGCCGATAAAAATATGGAGTACACCTTAAAGCAAATAAGTGATTTTGAATATGCTTCCTATTCCGTACCGGAAAGGGTGATTAAGCATATCCTAAACAGTGCAGGAACAATAAATTTTTCAGGAGCAGGTTTCGATATGGCGCGGCCGGGTTTGATGATTTATGGTTTGCATAATAACAATGAGGAAAGAAAAAAGGTGAACCTTAAACCTGCCCTTGCCTGGAAAACAAAAGTTCTTGAAGTTAAGAATTTAAAAAAAGGGAGCAGTATAAGTTACGGCAACACTTACCGTACTAAGAAAAAAACAAAGATCGCCGTACTGGCAGTCGGATATGCCGACGGTTATAATCGCATGCTATCCAACCGGGGCGAAGTGCTTATCAAAGGGAAGAAATACCGTATAGCGGGAACAGTATGCATGAATCTTACCATGGTTAATCTGGGAAATAATTCAAAAGTAAAAGCCGGCGATACAGCGGTACTTATCGGTCAAAGCGGTAAAAATACTTTGACTGCCGAAAAAATGGCGGATAAATGCGGGACTATACCGTATGCCATAGTCTGCGGGATACATAGAGATATTAAAAGGACCTATCTATGACAAATATTCACAGCACGGCAATAATCCATAAAAACGCAAAACTTGGAAAAGATTTAGAGATCGGCCCTTACTGCATTATCGGGGAGAATGTTACCATCGGAGACGCTACAACGCTTCATCCGCATGTGGTTATTAGCGGTAACACCACGCTGGGTAAAAATAATCAGATTTATAGTTTTGCTGTTATTGGAAATCCGGGACAGGACAAGCATTATAAAAATGAAAAAAGCTTTGTGGAAATAGGAGACGACAATATTATCCGCGAGTCGGTGACAATAAATTTTGCCACAGGGGAAGGCGAGAAAACGATTATCGGTAACGGATGTTTTCTTATGGCAACGGTGCACATCGGGCATAATTCTAAGGTAGGAAACCGTGTTATCCTGGTAAACGGCGTGGGACTAGGCGGCTATGTCGGAATTGAGGACATGGCGTTCGTTTCCGCGTACTCGCCGGTACATCAATTCTGTAAAATTGGTTCGCTAGCCATGATTGGCATGAGTTCTCCTATTGAAAAAGATGTGCCACCTTATATTCTTGGCGCAGGCAATCCTTTTACTATCTTTGGTCTTAATAAAATCGGACTTGAAAGAAACGGTGTTCCGGTTCAATCAAGAGAAGCGCTTAAAAAAATGTTCAAACTGGTTTTTAAGTCCGGACTTAACACTTCCCAGGCTTTAACGAGAATAAAAGACGATATTGTTCCCGATCCTTACATTATGCATTTTGTTGAATTTGTCCAAAAGTCAAAAAGAGGGATCTATAAATGATAGGACTTCTTGCCGGGGGCGGAAATCTCCCGCTTATATTCGCTAAGAATGCGAAAAAGTCCGGCGAGCAGGTAATTACGGTCGCCATAAAAGGCGAGGCAAAAAGCTCGCTAAATAGATGGTCGGATCAAATCTACTGGTATAATATAGGGGATCTGGGAAAAGCTATAAAAGCCTTTAAAAAACACGGCGTTAGAAGAATAAGTATTGTAGGTAAAGTAAGAAAAATCAGACTTTTTTCGATACTTAAACCGGATGTAAAGCTCTTCAGGATATTTATGCGCCTGGCAAATAAAAAAGACGCTACGCTTATCGGGGCTGTAATAAAAGAGATAGAAAAAGAAGGCATTAAAGTCCTACCCATGACCATCTACCTGAAAGATCTTTTAACCAAAAAGGGCGTGCTTACAAAAAGAAAGCCTACCTCGAAAGAGCGTTCTGATATAAGATTTGGTTTTCCGCTGGCAAAAAAGCTTGCGGATGCGGATACCGGGCAGGCTGTAATAATTAAAGACAAAATTCTTATTGCGGCAGAAGGTGCGGAAGGCACGGACGAAATGATAAAACAAAGCGCAAAGACGAGTGGGAATCGCGCGGTTTGCATAAAGGTCGCGCGCACTAAACAGGATATGAGAATAGATATTCCGGGTATCGGACCCGGGACAATTTCAAGGTTAAAAAAAGCAAAAATCTCCTGCCTGGCGCTTGAGGCCGGCAAGATGTTTATTGCAGAAAAAGAGAAAGTAATAAAGGAAGCGGAAAAACACGGCATATGCGTAATTGTTATCTGATAATTTGTTTATTTATAGAGTTGCTTCTACCTGTCGCTTGTGAGGAACATGACAGATCGCTGGTAACCTATCATCTATGGCTTACTTACCGGGAACTGCCGGGTTCGGCCTCTCCCATAGGTCTTCCCGAATCTAAGTTTTTTCTGAAAGGCTACAGCCCAATTTTTGGTTTTTCCCCGCTTGCGATTTTTTCAAATGATTTTGAAACTGATCCTTTCTGTTCGATAAGACTGAGAACCGAAGGCTTTGAAGAGGTAAATCCTTTTAAGGAACTTCTCTGGCGGCCCAATGAGTTGGAGAGCGAATATCAGTACAAGGAAAATAAAAAAATAAAAATGATCGCGGCTTTTGTAAACAATGAATCGGCGGTCGGTAGTTTAGTACTTTCCAACTCGGGTCAGAATCCCTGGCAGCAGGATCTTATTTTTTATGTAAAAGGCACAAACATTTTAGCCGAAGAAAAGAGTTTGAAGAAAACCGTCACAGTAACCTGCCCGCAAAAAGCGGGTTTTTCCGCTATTGACATTGTTTTTGATAAAGTTAGTTTAGAGGAAATAATTATGGTGCAGGAGGGAGAAATTTATAGGATAACCGCGCGGCTAAATATTCCCGCAGGCGCGGCGGCGGCCATTCACTTCGGTGTTGCCTCTGCAAGCGAAGCCCTGGCAGCTGGAGCAGCGGCAGGCATTGCCGGCGGACGGAATGTTTATGAAATAGCCGCGGAAAAAGAAGTATTTTACAACAGACTTCTTTCAAGTATTACGCGAATTTATAATACCGATGTTTCAACCAGAAAATTTTATCAGACGGTCTACCTGCTTTTAAACGGTTACCGCACCGAAGAGTTTTCTGATTTTGCGTTAAGGTATGTTTTTGAAGAAAAATTAAAAAAACTTTTAGGGCAAAAAACGGCGCCGTGGCTCTTCTGGAAAGCTTACGAATTTTCCGGGGATATTAAATATCTGGAAAAGGCCATTGCAAACGGTGATGATTATCCAAAGATGGAAAATAAGGTTTTAGAGATGTATAACCAGCTTACCCTGGAATGGGCCGGAGCTTTAATAGGCAAGAAGGCGGTCTATTCCCCGGTAAAACTTTCAGAAGGCTTCGAGCCTAACAATGAGCAAAAGGTGCTTTATATGCTTTTAAACGGTGAGGAGCCAAAAGCAATAGAAGCTGAAGCCAAAAAGCTTTTAAATTACAGCGATCTTAAGTATCCTGAAATATTCTTTATTATAGAGTTACTTACAAAATTTGATATAAAAGGTTTAATTCCCGCCTTCTTTGAAAAAGAACTACCCTTTACCCAGTATTACAAAGAAAGATCTGTTTATGAAGTTATGACCTTTGTGGATATGTATTTTAAGAGCAGCGGGGTGGATTTTACCAGAGGAAATCTTTGTCTTCAACCCTTAGACCTTTACAAATTTAGAAATATCTATAATCTGAGATATAAGGGCAATTATCTGGACATCTTTTATTCGCATGAGGGCAAATATATAGACAAGATACTTTTAGACGGTCAGCCGGTCAACACCAGGCTTCTATATATACCTGAGGCCGATGTGGTGCCCGTCTCCAAGCCCGGCGCGCTTGTTGCGGCCATCCCGCAAAACTCAAATTCCACCACGGATGTAACTTTATCCTCAAATACCTTACGGAAGATAGAGATTCAACTTTCTAACTGGCCTTCAACCCCCATATTAAACTCCATTAAGACTAATTCCTGGTTTAAAGTTTACAGGTGCGTCTACGACGAAAAAACTGCAATCTTAAATATTGATATGGATACCCCGCCCCTGGATAAATTTAAAGCGATAATAAGTATTACAAAAAATTCAAAGTGGATCAAAAAGGTAACGATTAACTGGAAAGATATTGCAGCTTATGACGGGATTAAAGTGGAATTTAAAGAGAAAGGTTATTAATGAAATCTACTTTACGGCAAAAAAAAGATAGTCCAGTCCGAAAGAATAAAGTCCGGGAAGATTCTTAGAATTATTAATAAAGTGCCGGTAGGAATAATATAAGCCGGAATGTTTCTTTCTTTGGACAGGATTAAATTCCGGCTGCTCTTTGGCCTTTGTAATGCGGTAAGCTTCTTTCCAGTCTTTATTTAAGTGTAAAATTCCTGAAACTTTGAGCCCCCGGGGAATACTGCAAGTCCTGGCTTGTACCACTTTAAAGCCCGTCTTTTCAAGCAGCGAAATAAGAGCATCCCCGGGAAAGAAAAAAATATGCCCGTCTTTACTTTTGGGTGCCATCCCTTCCGTTTTATAAAACCGCTGTAAAAGAGCTGCGTCCAGAGTTCCGTTTGGAAGCGTCAATTGAAAAGTTCCGGCCGGTTTTAAGGTCCTGTAAATTTCGGTTAAAAACGCGGAAGGATCGGCTACATGTTCCAGAACATGATTCATTCTGATATGGGAAAAATAGTTTTTTGGATACCCCGCGGCTTTTATGTCGCCGTGGCAGACCTCGAGTCCGAGGTTTTCTTTTGCGTAGGTGACCGCACTTTTAGAAAATTCCGTCCCAAATACTTGCCAGCCGGAAGAATCCTTTACTCCTTTTAAGAAATGACCCGTAGAACAGCCGATGTCCAGGAAGCGCCCTTCCTTTGAATGTTTTCGCAGCTTCCTTCCGAGAAGCCGGCCTGAATGTTCATCCTTATATTTATCAAAGTCATAGTAGGAATTGCTATAAAACTCTTCGAGCTCAACAAGAGAGGGCGGCGGCTCAAAAAAAAGCACACCACACGAGGGACAGGAGATTAGATTGTGAACGGGCTTTTCCAAAAGCCGGACTTTACAGAAAAAGCTCTTTTCTCCCTTATTTTTACAGATCAAGCATTCCATATCTCTATTCTAAAGGAATAGCATGAATTTTTCAATGCCTGGTTTTGGCTAATCGGATCACAGAAAAAGCAGTATCTATTTTTGCAGTTATATTGATATAGGCTTTCATTCGCCCTCCGTCCTTTTTTCTGTTGTTTTCAGGTTGACAAATAGACTCTGTATTTGGTATCATTATACTTACGTTTTTAGTCGGGAGGAGCTTTATATATGAAGTATGTGATAATTGAATCAGGTGCCAGGCAGTATAAAGTAAAAGAAGGCGATATTTTTAATGTTGAAAAAGTTGCTACTACAGGCAAAGAATGCACCATGGATAAGGTTCTTATGGCTGTTGACGGCGATAAAGTAAAAGTCGGCAAACCGGTGCTTAATGATGTTAAAGTATTTGCTGAAGTAATCGGTGAAGTTAAAGGCGAAAAGCTCCGGGTTTTTAAATACAGAAAGACTGAACAGTATAGAAAAACTATAGGACACAGGCAGCAGTATACAAGATTAAAAATAACCAAAATAGAAGTCTAAGAGACAGGAGAATAGTATGGCAAGTAAAAAAGCAGGCGGTACATCAAGAAACGGCAGGGACAGCCAGGGCCAGCGCATGGGCGTTAAGGCGTTTGGCGGTGAGCTCGTTTCCGGCGGTAGTGTTATTGTAAGGCAGCGTGGTTCTACTTTTGTTGCCGGCATTAATGCAGGCGAAGGTTCGGATCATACGATTTTCGCGAAAGTCACAGGTGTTGTAAAGTTTACCAAGAACAGGATAAATATAATCCCCCAGGTACAGTAATAAGCTAAAATAATAACCCCGTGCATTCGTGTGCGGGGTTTCTCTATTTAAGTACAAAGTACAAAGTAAAAGCAATACTTTTTATTCCGGGTTACCGGGGATAGCATACTGCATTAACTTTGTATTTTGTACTTGAAAATACTATCCGGGGGAGTAAAGTGTTTATACGAAAAATAGTATTATCCATCCTGCTTTTTTCGTCACTCTCATTCTCCGCGGACTTTCCTGTAACACTTTACGACGATGTCGGGCTCTCCGCAACTATTTTAAAGGCACCCAAAAGAATAATCTCTATGGCCCCCAGCAATACGGAAATACTTTTTGCACTGGGACTGGGCGGCAGGGTCGTAGGTGTTTCAAGTTTCTGTGATTTCCCGGCGGCCGCAAAGAAAAAGGAAAAAGTCGGGGATTTTATGTCTCCCAATATTGAAAAAATACTTTTGCTGAAACCTGACTTGGTTCTTGCCGGCGGCGGTATACAAAAAGACCTGGCTATAAAACTTTCCGCAATGGGTATTCCCACACTTACTTTGTATCCAAAAAATATAAATGAGGTGCTTATGGATGTTGTACTGGTGGGCCGTGCCGCCGGAAAAGAAACTGAAGCCCTTCTATACATAGAGAAACTGAAAGCAAGGATAGAGAAAGTAAAAAGTGAAGCAGGCAGGATTAACAAAAAACCAAGGGTATATTTTGAAATTTGGAGTCAGCCGTTTACTACTGCGGGTAAAGGTTCTTTTGTGGAAGAGCTTATCACGCTTGCGGGGGGCGTTAATATATTTGCCGAGACGGAGAAAACCTTTCCGGAAATTAGCGGGGAAGAGATCATAAAAAGAGATCCTGAAATAATCATTACTGCTTATATGGAAAAGAAAGGAAAGATGAAAAAGGAAGTCCTAAAACGCTCCGGCTGGGGCTGTATAAATGCCGTGAAAGAAGAACGGGTTTATGACGGGATAGATTCTGACATTTTGCTCCGCTCCGGTCCGCGCCTGGTTGACGGTCTTGAAGCGCTTTCAGGTATTTTTCTTCAGGAAAAGAAAACAAAGAAATAAACAAGCCTAAATGATAAATTGACAATCAAATCCTATAATACTATAATTAAAGATATATTTTGTGAGTTTATAAGGCGTTTATAAAAAGAACTTTAGAAGGAGGTTTATTATGGCGGACAAGAAACAGAAGATGGGCGAGACCCCGCAAGATGCTATCGAGGAGAATAAGTCTTCAGTTGTGACCTCCGGCGCTTCGACTGCGGCAGAACCGGCAATTGATGATACCCGGTCGGTTAAGATGTTGAAGGAGGCCAGAGAAACAATCCTTGCGGAATTAAGAAAAGTTATTGTAGGCCAGGAAGAAGTAGTTGAACTCATGCTAATAGCGATATTCTCCAGGGGACACTCGCTCCTTATGGGAGTGCCCGGCCTTGCAAAAACTTTAATGGTAGTAAGTTTATCCAAAGTTCTTAACTTGTCTTTTAAGCGGATTCAGTTTACTCCGGACCTGATGCCGGCAGATATTACAGGTACAGACATAATAGAAGAAGACCGGGCCACAGGTAAGAGAGTTTTCTCATTTATAAAGGGCCCTTTATTTGCAAATATTGTTCTTGCGGATGAAATAAACCGTACGCCTCCAAAAACCCAGGCCGCATTGCTTGAAGCCATGCAGGAACACTCGGTAACGGCCGGTGGGAAGACCTACCATCTCGACGAGCCTTTCTTTGTTCTGGCAACGCAAAATCCCATAGAACAGGAAGGGACTTACAATCTACCGGAAGCACAACTGGACCGTTTTATGTTCCTTATAGTTCTGGATTATCCGAAATTTGACGAAGAAGTTGATATTGCCTCCAGAACAACTTCCTCCTATGTTCCGGATTTGAAACAGGTACTTAACGGGCAGCAGATTATGGAACTCCAGTCACTTGTTAGACGGGTTCCGATTTCCAGAAATGTTGTAAAGTACGCGGTCAGACTCGTGTATGCGACCAGACCTACGGTACCTTCCAATCCGGACTTTATTAAGAAATGGGTTTCCTGGGGTGCCGGGCCCCGCGCTTCGCAAAATTTACTTCTAGCCGGAAAAACGAGAGCAATTCTTCATGGGCGGTACAATGTCTCCTGTGAGGATATTGCCGCCATTGCTCCTCATGTATTGAGGCACAGGGTCTTGACTAACTTCCAGGCGCAGGCAGAAGGGATTAATTCGGTTAAGATCATAGAAATGCTTCTTAAGCAGATTCCGACAGAATAGTTAAAGTGCCGGTATTCCGGAAAGAGAAATTATGCCAGCAAGGATGATTTTACTGTCCGGGAAAATTTAAAAAGGATAAACTGCTCAAATGGCCTCAGCTGGTTTAAAGTTTTTAGATCCTAAAATACTCGGAAAGATCAAAACACTGGAACTCAAAGCCAAGTATGTCGTGGAAGGTTTTGTTACAGGCCTTCATAAATCGCCTTACAAAGGTTTTTCCTGCGAGTTCGCAGAATACCGTCAGTATATGCCGGGAGATGATCTCCGCTATATCGACTGGAAGGTTTACGGCCGTACGGACAAGTTTTATATTAAAGAATTTGAAGATGAAACAAATCTCCGCACCTATATCACTCTGGATATCAGCGAATCAATGGGTTATAAGGGTAAAAGAGCCGGCATTTCAAAACTTGAATACAGCAGTTATCTGGCGGCTTCCATGTCCTACTTTATGAGCCAGCAAAGGGACAGTCCCGGTCTGGTTACGCTGGACAATAAGATTTGTAAATATATTCCGTCTTCTTTAAAAGCCGGACAGCTTCAGATCATACTTCGCACACTTGAAGAAATTCAACCGGGCGCCTCTTCCAATCTGGCAGCGCCGCTGCATCAGCTTGCGGAAATTTATTCTAGACGGGGGGTTGTAATTCTTATTTCTGACCTTATGGATGATGAAGAGGGCGTGCTCTCTGCCCTTAAACATATGCGTTTTAAAGGACACGAAGTTATATTATTTCATGTTCTGGATCATGATGAGTTGGAATTTCCTTTTACCGGGTTATCGCGCTTTGAAGAAATGGAAACAAACAAAGAAATGCTTACCCTCCCGGATGCGGTTAGAGCGAGTTACCTGAAAAATATTAATAACTTTATCAACAACTGGAAACTTGAATGCAGAAAGCTTGATATTGACTATGTCTTACTTGACACGGCTAAGCCGTTGGATTTTGCGTTGATGAGTTTCCTGGCGAAAAGATCGGGGTTAATGTAAATGGGTTTTCTTGCATTTTTAAATCCAATATTTTTGGCCGGACTTTTAGCGGCAGCAATCCCGGTTGTTATTCATTTGCTTCTCAAAAAATATGCCAAACGAGTCCGCTTTCCCAGTTTTAAATTTCTTACCAGATCAGACAGGGTAACTTCCCAGAATAAAATAAAAGAGATTATTCTGCTGGCCATGCGTGCTCTTCTAATGGCTCTGCTTGCACTTGCTTTCGCCAGGCCTTACTTTATCAAAAGTATTTCTTTGCAGGGAGAAAATCTGGCCGCAGTAATTATAATAGATAATTCTTATTCTATGCTCTATAACGGAAATCTGGAAAAAGCCAAGGATAAGGCGGTAAATATTCTTGATAAAGAGATTAAAGCCGGCAATATGTGTGCAGTTCTTACGCTTACCTCCACGCTTGCCGGTATGGATGTTTATCAGGAAAGCGGAATGCTTAAAAACAAAATACAGCAATTAACAGCGGATACCACACTGACTAATTTTAAAGCCTCTGTTAGAAAGGCTTCTCAGCTGCTCTCCGGTACCAACGCCGGTAAAAGAAAACTCTTTATCATCTCGGACCTGCAAAAACTCGGGTGGGAAGATTTCAATTTTTCCGAGAAACTTCCGGCCGGTATAGAAGTAAGTCTTTCCAACCTGGGGAATGAAGAAGCCGAAAATATGGCAATTACCAATGCCGTGCTTCCGCCGGTGCTTCTTGATGACGGGGAACCGGTGAAACTTGTTGCGCGGGTTGAGAATTTCTCCGACAAACAAAAGACTACTAATATTAAATTTTTCATTGAGAACAGGGAAGTGAAGAAAGAGGCCATAACTGTTCCTGCCCGCGGCTATTTGGATGTCGAGTTTATCGCTCTCTTTGGCGAAACTCTGGGCACCAGAGGTTATTTTCAGATTGACGATGATAAATTGCTTCTGGATAATAAATACTATTATTCCTTTAGAAAAAGGGCAGCGTTGAATGTGCTCCTTATTAACGGTTCCGCTTCGTCAGAACGCAATGAAGATGCAGCTTATTTTCTGAGTGAAGCCATAAATCCGGGCGGCGACGCGTCTAGCTTGATAAAAGTAAAGACCATATTACCGCAGAATACGGAACAGGAAGATTTTAGCAAATTGGATGTTGTGATAATTTCAAATGTTAAGGCCTTAAGCAGTCCGGCCGTAAGTAAAATAAAGACCTACCTGGAAAACTGGGGAAAAGTAATCATAGGTTTAGGTGATAATGTGGAGGCAACGGTCTATAATAATATTTTCGGCCGGGATATTCTACCGGCGGAATTATCCGCGCCCAAGGGTGATGCTTTAGACCGGAGCAGGTATTTGTCGCTTCTTTCGGTAAATTACGCGAATAATTTATTCATGCTTTTTAAGAATCCACGCTATCAGAAATCTCTGGAAAGCCCCAGATTTTTTAAGTACTTTCAGACTTTTAGCACAAGAAATCCCATACTGGCCAGGTTCGGCAATGGTGAACCGGCCATCGTAGAAAAAAATTACAAAGACGGCAAGGTGCTGCTCTTTACCTCTTCGTTTGACCGTAAATGGAGCGACCTGCCTGCGCGGGCGGTATTTTTGCCCCTGGTCCATGAGATGCTTTATTACCTGACTATGTCGAGTGAGCCGGTTTCTGATTACAGAGTTAACCTCCCGCTGATTTGGCACGGCCGCTGGAAAGAAATGGAAGTTACCCCTCCTTCCGGGGAAAGTAAATACTTGAAATTTTACGAAGGTTCAGCGGCCTATAATGATACTTTTATGAGCGGTTTTTATAAGTCCCGTATTGAGAAAAACAATGATTATTTTGCGGTTAATTTGAATACAAAAGAATCTGATCTTGTGATGGACAGCGAAAAGGATATTTTGACCAACTTGACCATGGTCCCGGGAATAAAGGCGAACAGCGAAGAATCAAAAAAGATGATCGATGTAATTATGCAGCAGCAGCAGGAAAAAATAAATAAACTCTGGTGGTGGCTGCTATGCTTTATGTTTATTCTTTCCTTTGTAGAACTTACCTTCGGAAACAGAATCTATGTTTAGGCTTTTTGAACTGAAATTCTGATAATTTTACCCGCCATTTGAGAGAAGTGGCGAGGTAACAGGCTTCTTAATCTCCGTTATTTTAGTTTTTCAGCAGCCTGTTAGAGGAAAAAGCGGGGTTTCCGGTGGATTTAAAACAGGAAAAAGAAATATTAAAGCCGCTGGTAGAGGAACTTATAAAGTTTTCCTCACTGCCCGTGCAGGGAAAAAAGAAAGAACTTTGGGCCCGGCATCAGGCTTTTACTGGAACAGAGCAAATTCCGATTTCCGTATTTTATGAAGGCATTCCCCGGCCGCAGTGGGAGTTTATACTGGGTAAAGGTTTTCTTAAAACAGAATCAGCAACGGCTCAAGAACTGGAACTGGATTTAAGAAAACGGCTCTGGGCGGTAAAAAATATACCCGATGACCATATTCTCTGGCCATTTATTACCCTGGCTGCTAAAATATCAAGGCCGGCCTGTTGGGGAATTCCGGTGAAATGGAGGGGTGTAGATGAAGAAGACAGTAATCCCGAACACGCAAGAAGGATAGACCCGCCTTTCAATAACAGTATCGATGTATCAAAAATAGAATTCACAGATATGGATATTGCCACCCGCGAAACGGCAAAAGTGATAAATCTGGCTACCGAACTGGTTGATGATAAAATCTCTATATTTGCCGGGTATTCTAATCTGGGTTTCCAGCCTTTTGACCGCGCCGTTGAGTTCCGGGGACTGGAAAATATTATGCTTGATGTAGTAGATGCTCCTGAAAAAGTTAAAGAACTACTGGAGATAATTACAGAAAACCTGATAAAGCATCATTTAAACAGAGAGGAAAAAGGCTGGATCAATGCACCGACTATAGATAACAAATATCTTGCGTTTCCTATGCGGGTACATGCCGCATATCTTCAAGAAGGTTTTAATCAGCGGAAATTAAAACTTAGCGATGAATGGTGTTACATTGGCGCGCAGACCAGCAGCGGGTTAGGTCCTGAAATGTATGCCGAGTTTGTTCAGCCGTATAACGCCCGGCTGGCGGAGCTTTTCCCCGGCAAAACTGTTTACTATCACGGCTGTGAGAATCTGGATCAAAAAGCCATAATTATTAGAAATCTGCCCAATTTGCGGCGATTCCACATCTCGCCCTGGTCCTCGATTAGGGCAGTGAGAGAGGCAACGAAAGATTCATTTATTTACGAAGTGCACGACCACCCCGGAAGAGTATTTTTTGGCAGGAACAAAGAAGATATGAAGAAAGAAATAAAAACCCTGATTGCGGATGCCGGCGGGTGTAACTTTGATTTAAATCTAAGTGATATTCATAGCGTCAACAAAGATCCAAGGCTTCTTAAAATGTGGAGTGAAGCCGCGCGGGAAGCAGTCGAGGAAGCAGACAAAAACAGGTAAATTACTATAGAAAAGAAAGGAGAAAAATGCCCCAGACACCGAGAGAAATAGTACTTAAAAATATGTGCTTTGCCGGGCCTTCCCGGATAGGGATGAACTTCAGCCATATTAAAGGAAAAAAACCAAGGATGAATGATTTTTCTTTTAAGAGCATCGCACCAAAAGGATACACGGAAAAAAGATGGGAAGACGAAAAATTCGAATACTATGATGATGTCTGGGGTAACATCTGGTATAGAATAAAAGGTTTTTCCTCAGGGGGAGAGATTTTAACTCCCGCGATAAAAGACTGGAAAGACCTTAAGACCTACAAAACTCCGGATTATGACAATCAAACTGAGCTGGTAAGGGTAAAAAAAGAATGGGCCGATGAAAAAGGAGAAAAATTCAGGATGTTCGGTATCCATGGTTTTATTTTTTCCGCCAGCCGGTATTTAAGGAAGATGGAAATCTATTTTGAAGACCTTGCCCTGGAAAAGGAAAATATACACAAGCTTCACACCCTGGTCGCTGATACCCTCGAAAAAGAGATAGACAATGCGGTGGCCGCGGGCGCCGACGGAATCGCCTACTGCGAGGATTGGGGTACCCAGGACCGGACTCTCATCTCCCCTGATATGTTCAAAGAACTCTTCAAGCCTTACTATAACAGGCTTATTAAGAAGGCGAGACAGAAGAACTTGCAGATAGAGATGCACTCCTGCGGTTACAACTGGGCTTTACTTCCGGATATTATCGAAACAGGCGTTAATTGTTTTCAGTTTGACCAGCCAACTATATACGGAATGGAAAAACTCGGGGTTTTTCTTCAGGAAAGAAAGGTTTGTTTGTTTTCCCCGGTGGATGCGCAAAAAGTACTCCCGACCGGGGATAAAAAACTTATCCAGCAGTCCGCCAGGGATTTAGTCAGGTATTTCTACGGAAAAAACGGCGGCTTTATGGCGAAGGATTATCCGGATCTGCACGGCATAGGAGTCATGGAAGAAGCCGATAGATGGGCCTACGAGACATTTTTGGAGTTCTGCAGGTAAACAATTAAAGTTGCGCAGAGCTGTTTAAAAAACGATTTTTTTGTTTTATTGGTTACGGTTTAAACTATTAAGCTCATAAAGATAATCTTTTAAAAGTGTGACAGTCACGCTGTGACTGTCACAAAGGGACAGACTCGCATTTTGCTTAAAGTTTAATGCCGTTTGTGGGGATTAAAATGGTGCGGGTTGTTTAGAGCGCATCATTTCTAAGTCGCTGCTGTACTCTGGCCTTTCTACGAACTCTTTCCATTGTTTTTTGGAAATTTCCGTGTACTTAAAGAAATCTTCTGATACTATGTCGCTTTTTGCTGTTTTTAAATGAAATTTCCCGCTTGACCATTTCCAATCCCTGATACATTTTACAAGACCTGCTCTTACCGGATTTCTTTCAACATACCTTACTGCAATTGCGAGATATTTACTGTCCAGGATTTTTGAAAAGTAGCGCTCGCTCCATAAATGTCCGCTTTTTTTATATTTTTTATTAAAATAACGGCTATATGTCCCGTTTGTATTTCGAAAAACTTTGGAAAGGGAGTAGTCTTGTTTTGGAATTACAACCAAATGAACATGGTTTTCCATCAGGCAATAGGCAAGAATACTCATCTCGTATTTTAAAGAGGACTTTTTAAGCATTTCGAGATAAATATCTTTATCCCTGTCGTCATGGAAAATAGCCTGTTTGCAATTTCCCCTTTGACATATATGGTGAGGCATATTAACATCTACTAAACGAGCTGTTCTTGGCATATTGTTCACCCCTTAAGTGAATTTATAGAATCCTACCATGTAAAAAACTAACTGTCAATCAAAGAAAATCACCAAAAAGTGTGACAGTCACGCTGTGACTGTCACACGGGGACACTCAGGCTTGTAGCACTGGAAAAAAATATGTTAATTATTAAACAGAACAATAAAATACTTTTATCTCCTACTATTATCCATTGATATATCCTTATATTTCAGTTAAAATATCTTCATGAATCCGATTATTACTTTTATCATAGGTTTTGTCCTGGGGCTTCTTGCTTACTATATTATATATCAATTGCGGGAAAAGGAAGAAGAAGGAAGGATAAAAGACGCTTTTAAGGCAATGTCTTTGGATGCTTTAAAGGAGATGAGCCCGTTTTTAAAAGATATGTTAACTGCGCAAACAGCTATGGGAGAGAAGGACCTGGAGGGGAAAAAACAACTTATTGACCAGACTCTGAACAATATGAAGGGTGACCTATCCAAGGTTGAGAACCTTATGAATAAACTTGAAAACGACAGGGAAAACAAATTTGGTGAACTGACCAATCAGATAAAGCAGACCGCGGAACAAACGGGAAAATTGCAGCAGGTTACGGAAAAACTAAATACCGCGCTTTCCTCTTCGCAGGCCCGGGGTAAATGGGGCGAGAGGATGGCGGAGGATATTTTGACTTTGGCCGGATTTGTTGATGGGATTAACTATGTAAAACAGCAGAAAAACGATGCAGGGACTAAACCTGACTTTACTTTTAAACTTCCCAAAAATTTGATAGTAAATATGGATGTAAAATTCCCTCTGGATAATTACATGGCCTCTCTAAGCGCGGTCAGCCAGATAGAAAAAGAAAATTTTGAAAAGACTTTTATTTCGGATGTTAAAAAAAGAATAAAAGAAGTGACCACCCGGGACTATATAAACCCTCAGGAAAATACGCTGGATTATGTTATTGTTTTCATTCCCAATGAACAGGTCTTTTCTTTTATCAACCAGAAAGAAAAGGCACTCATGGACGAAGCACTCGCAAAGAAGGTAGTACTTTGTTCCCCGCTTACGCTTTATGCCCTGCTCACTATCATGAGGCAGGCAATAGATAATTTTAAAATGGAAAAAGCGGCTACCGAGATAATAAAGCTCCTCGGGGAGTTCCGGAAGCAGTGGGAAGAATATACCGGGAGTTATGAAAAGCTCGGGGAAAAACTTGAAGCCACCCAGGAAGAATACAAAAAGCTTGTTACTACAAGAAAAAATAAGTTGGATATAGTGGTCACAAGGATAGAAAATCTGCAGGAGAAGAGTCATATAGAAATTCCCGAAGGAAAGGAATAGTCTAATTTGAAAACAAAACAGCGGCTGACAGTACTGGTAGTTGCTTTTTTTATGTCCATGTGTTTTGGCGCCGGTTATGCCTGGAGCGTTTTCGCGCAGAATCTGCATAAAAATCATAACTTTCACATGAGAGACGCCCAGATGGTTTTCGGCATTTTTCAGGTATTTTTCGCCGTGGGTCTTATTATAGGAGGCCGGCTGGTTAAAAAAACCGGTCCGAGGCTTCTTGCTTTTATAGGCGGAGTTGTAATGGGAGTAGGGTTTTTCGCCGCAGGGCAGTTTAAACCGGAGCCTTTAATTCTCATTATTGCTGTCGGAATGCTGGGCGGCGGCGGGGCGGGACTTGCTTACATCTGCCCGCTTGAAACGGTCCAAAAATGTTTTCCGGATAAGAAAGCCCTGGTCACCGGCATATCCGTGAGCGGCCTGGGTATCGGAACTCTGCTTCTGACCATCGGCGCTGACTCCCTCTTGAAAAGCGGAGTACCCGTAACAGAGGTGTTAAAATATACCGGGGTACTGGTTCTGCTTTTAATTTGCACTATGTCTTTTTTCCTCAAGACCCCGGTCGAGGTAAATTGCAAAAAAGAAGAGATCCAGCCTCTAAAGTATAAAGAAATATTTGGTTCAAAAATGTTTTGGGCCTTGTTTGCCGCGATGTCTTCTTCTTTATTTGCAGGCCTTATGGTAATCGGCAATATGAAATCGCTTGGAATGAAATGGGGAATAGCGGAAGCCTCCGCCACCATCGGGGTCTCGGTTCTGGCACTATCAAATTCCGGCGGAAGAATGCTCTGGGGTTTTATTATTCATAAAATAGGGGAAGTAAAAAGTATTTATATCTCCATTTTATTGCAGGCCGTAGTAATGCTTGCGGCAGCGTTCTTTATTGACAATGTTTTTATGTACTATTTTTTTGCACTGCTGGCCGGGCTTAACTACGGCTGTGTACTTGTGGTCTACGCCTCGTCGGTCTCGAGATATTTTGGCATAGAACGGCTGGGGCAGATATATCCCTTGATCTTTGCCTCAAACTTTATAAGCGGGCTAACAGCCCCGTCATTCGGCGGATTTGTTTTCGATAAGACAGGAAGCTACAGTTATGCCCTGATCTTTGCTTCCGGTCTGCTGATAATCGGAGTTGTTATATTCTCCCTTCTCTTCAAAGCAGCAGGAGCCCCGACAAAGTAACTCTTACAAATACCTTTTTAGAATAAGCCGAATACAAAGCTAACTGATTTAACTATTTGTCCTTGATAATTGTCTCATTGTCACATATAATTAGGACAATATGAGAGTAGCCTTATTAAAAGAGACAGGCATATCAATAAAGCAGCAGATCAAGGAGCAGGTAAGGTATCTGATCGATACCGGAGTTTTGCCAATTAATGAAAAGATTCCCTCCGCCAGGACCCTGGCTGACAGCCTAAATGTAAACCGCAATACCGTAAGTCTTGTCTATCATGAACTTGAACAGGAAGGGTATCTTACCTGTTCTCCCGGAAGAGGCACGCTCATTAAAGGGCGTATTAAACCATTGCAAAATATCAGCAAGGTTAAAGATATCTTAAAACGGGCGCTCAAAGAAGCAAAGATTCTGGGATTTTCCGAAGAGGAGTTCTTAAAAATCGCCTACGCAGAAGCAAGATACTTAAGCGGCAGCGCAAAGACCGCGCCAAAAATCCTTGTGGTAGAGTGTAATCCTTATGCGGGCGGGCTTATCGAAAAGGCTCTGAAAGAAAAAGTCGGGAAATTGAATGTTGAACTGATACTCTTAAATGCTCTTAAAGTCAAAGAAAGGCTTCCTGAGTATTTGGCTAAGTTTCAGCTGGTAGTAACGGAATTCTCGCATTTGCATGAGTGCAAAAATTTAATTAACGGTTATTCAAAGGTCATGGCGGTGATGATCTCGAGCCGCTTCAAGTTTCTCAATGAACTTGAAGCGCTTCCCAAGGGTACAAAAGTATGTCAGATTTGTTACACGGAAGCCTCAATTAAGGATGCCGCCAGGATGCTTAAGGTTGTAGATAATGGGCGCGCCGATTTTATTAAGGTGGCGCTTTCCACAAAAGAAAAATTGCGTGAAGCTATTAAAACTTCCGATGTTTTGATGGTCAGCGAGTTTGCGTATGAGCAAGTCAAAAAAATGGCAGGAAAATCTAAAAAAATAGTAAAATTCGAAATGGCGGTTGAAGAACCCGGTTTAAAACTTATTAAAATGCATTTGCAGAAGGAAAAAGGAGCCTGAATATGCTGCCTGAAATAAAATTACGGAAAAAAGAACTCGGAGTCTGGTGGCTGGGGCAGAGTGGTTTTTATTTTCTGACACCTGAGGGTACCAAGCTTATTATTGATCCGTATCTTACAGACCGGGTTAAAAGGCTTTTTGGCGCCAGATTTGGCAGAAAAATACCGGTGCCGGTGGAGCCAAAAGATTTAGATCCTGACATATTTCTTTTGACCCATGATCATGTTGACCATCTCGATGAGCAAACTATATTACCCGTCCCCGGCAAAAATAAAATGACTTTTATCGGGCCCAGGGGTGTGGCGCGGCATCTTAAAAAAATGAAAGTAGACAGCAAAAATATTGTCAGAATTGACGCAGGCGAAAGAACAAAAGTCAAAGGAATAGGGATAGAAGGCGTATTTGCTATGCCTACAGATGCGGGCACCTTTGATACGATTGGTTTTATAATAACTTTTAAAAATAAGCTTAAGATATATATCACAGGCGATACCTCTTACACCCCGTTTTTGGAATACCTTAAAACCTTTAAGATAGATTATATGTTCACCGTTATTAACGGGGCTTTTAATAACATGAACGAAGTTGAAGCCGCAAAGGTCACAAGCCTGATTAAACCAAAAACGGTTATCCCGATGCATTTTGGTTCACTAAAGCTCGATACTTCTGACCTGGGCAAGTTTACCAAGAATATGAGGAAGATGGACAAAAAAGTGAAAATTATAATTCCTGAATTAATGAAACCAATTGTGCTGACGAAGGGAAGTTAGTAAAGTGGACAAGTTGGGGAAAGTGAGCAAAGAAAGCAAGTATAAAAAAAAAGCTTTAATCTGCCTTACATTAATGTAAATTGTTAATTGTTAGGCATCCGCCAATGCTTTGGGGCGGAAGTGTCCACCTGCGGTGAGATCTCGCCAAGGGCGGAGAATCGTTGTAAGAGGAGAAAGGTATGTTAATCACAATTAAAGGCGGAAAGATTGTTGACGGAACAGGCAATCCGTATTTTTACGGGGATGTCGGAATTAACAACGGCAGAATAACGGAAATTGGCAGTGTAAAAGCAAAAGGAAAGGTTATTAACGCAAAAGGGCTTACAGTCTGTCCCGGGATTATTGATGCGCATAGCCATTCCGACTGGACACTTCTTCAAAACAGGAAGTCGGAAAGCGCTTTAAGGCAGGGAGTTACCACGGAAGTGGTGGGCAACTGCGGATTTTCGAGCGCGCCGCTTACCGGAAAGAATGCTGCTTTTATTGAAGCAAATCTTAAAGCCTATGCCCCTAATGTAAAAATAGACTGGAAAAATTTTAAAGAATATATAGATAGGCTCAACAAACCCGGAATGGGCATAAATACGGTGACGCTTGTCGGGCACGGTACATTGCGGCGGGCAATTCTCGGGAAAGAAGACCGGCGGGCAACGGATTCTGAAATAAAAAAAATGGCAGAACTTCTCGCGGCCTCTTTGGACCAGGGTGCTGCGGGTTTTTCAACGGGCTTGGAGTTTATGCCGGGAAGACTGGCTGACAAAAGAGAGTTAACGGGTTTAATTAAGGTTGTTGCGGAAAAAAATAAGATTCACACCTGTCACATCAGGAACCGGGACAGAAAGTTTAAAGAAGCGGTAGACGAGATATTAGATATTACCGTAAAGACCGGGTGCCGGCTTAGTTTTTCCCACTTGAGTGCAAAACCGGGTTCAAAGAAAGACGACTGGAAAAAAATAATGGACAAAATAGAGCAGATGAGGAGCCGGGGTTTAAATATTACCACAGATATGATCGTCTACCGGGCAGGGCCCGGGCTTCTTTGTAATATCCTGCCGGGCTGGCTTTTTGAAGGCGGTACAAAAGAAGCGGTTAAACGGCTTAAAGATCCGGAAATCCGGAAAAAACTAAAAAATCAGTGCAACCGGTACTGGCTGATGGTGGAAAAGAAACAATGGAACCGGCTTTCTTTATCGGGGTGTGTAAGCCATCCGGAGCTTCTAGGAAAAACCTTTAAACAAATAGCGGATAAAATGGGAAAACCCGTACTGGACTGTATCTTTGATATACTTGCGGAGGAAGGGGAAGGGATGCCTTCTGCAATGATGAACGGGATTCTTTTTACCGAAAAACATGTCCGGGAAATGATAAGTCATCCTCTTTATTGCCTGGCTTCGGATGCCAATGTCTCCGAGGTTAACGGTTTAACCTCTAAATTTGCGAATCATCCTTCAATATTCGGCTGGGTGCCGAGAGTGCTTGATTATTATGTAAAACAGGTTAAGTTGTTTTCTCTGGAGGAAGCAATTAGCAAAATGACCTCTTTCCCCGCGCAGGTTTACGGTCTTAAGGGTAGGGGACTTATAAAAGAAGGTTTCATCGCGGACCTGGCGATATTTGACGAAAAGAAGGTAAAAGAAGAAGTGGATTTTGCAAAACCCAGAAAATATTCAAATAGTATGGAATATGTATTTATGGGCGGGGAGATTGTGGTGGAGAAGGCGAGGATTAAGAACAAGTTGTTAGGAAGAGTTTTGTAAATAAAGTTCATAAGGTTCGTAAAGTTTGTAAGGTTCATAAGGTCTAAAATCAATGAGGGATATTTACGAATAAGTAAAAGCTATTTTGTTGTTATCTTGTCGCTGTAAATTGGTTTACAAGGAGGGTTTTGCATGCAAGAATTCATTATCGATACTAAGAAGACCGGCAACGACTTAGACATCGGCCGTTTTTCTGCGGGGCAGGGGGGCTTAGCATCCGAGCCTATGATTGATATGCACACCCAGGAATTAAAGAACCTTAATTTAAAAATTATCAGGCTATTCATTCAGGAATATTTTAATCTTTACCCGAAGAAGGGAGTTTATAACTGGAAGAGACTGGACCGCTCGGTAGATGCCATCATGGCGACCGGAGCCAAGCCTATGATGTGTATAGTATTTAAACCAAAACTGCTGTTCCCCAAAATTGACCATACAATAGTCAGACCAAATGACTGGAAGCAGTGGGAAAAGCTGGTCTATGAACTGGTTAAGCATTATAATACGGACAAAAAGTACGGGATAGAATATTGGGAGGTGGCCAACGAGCCCAATGTCGGCGAATACGGCGGCTGTCCGTACCTGTTTACTGCCAAAAATTACCCTGAATTCTACGAACATACCATAAAGGCGATAAAAAGAGCGGATCCTAAAGCCAAAGTCGGCGGCCCGGCGCTGGCCGGATTTGAACCTCCTAAAAAGTCAAATTTACTTTACTCTTACACAGGGGATATACTTGCAGGACTGTTAAAATATTGCAGTAAAAACAAACTGCCTCTGGATTTTGTTTCCTGGCACATATATTCCGATGATCCGGGTGAGTTCAAAAGATCCATTATCTATGTAAAAAAACTTATAAAAAAGAACAAACTTAATTGTGAAACTTCGATAAATGAATGGAATGTTGGGTTTAACTCGATATTGCAGAATGTTAATAATCCCGGGATCCAACCATGTTTTATAGTGGAAGTAATAAATCACATGATAGAACAGGGGCTTTCCAACTGCTGCTTCTACCATATAAGGAATATAAACGGGCCGAAAGAGATGTATAATTTTCTTTCCAACGACCGCGCGGTTATAGCGACCGACGGACAAAATTACGGCTTTACCCTCCTCGGGATGTTTGATTACCAGGGTGTCCCCAAACCCGCATACTTTGCCTTCAAGATGCTTTCGCGGCTTCTCGGAAAACAGATTAAGGTGAAACAGACAGGAAAAAATGTAAAGTTACTTGCGGCTTATGACGAAAAGATGGACCTGACTACCGCGTTAATCTGGAATTTTAAAGTCAAAGACGCTAAACCCGAGAAAGTAAACCTGAAGTTCGTAAATATTAATGAGGCCGGCGGTTTGTACAGCCGGTATATGCTTGACGCTAAAACGGACAGCAATATGGAAGACGACAGGATGAAACTCGTTAAACATGGCAATCTTTCGAGGCTAAAGGAAATAAAAGACACATTTGTATTGCCGCCGTACGGGATTGCGCAGATAGCGTATAAGGGAAGATGATAGTACAAGTACAAAGTACGAAGTAAAAAATCGAAGGGCAGAGGGGCAGATGTGCAGAAGAACGGAAAAACAAAAGCTTCAATCTTGTTATCTTATAGTCTTGTATTCTGATAAGGGGAGAAACTTATTATGAAAAACATTATTGTGAATGTAAAGAAAACCGGAGCAGACCTTAATATCGGGCGGCACTCCATCGGGCAGGGCGGCCTTTCCGGTGAGCCGATGTTTGATAAGCAGCAACACGAGGTCAGGAATTTAAAATTAAAATTTATAAGGTTATTTGTTGCCGACTGGCAGAAGGTGGTACGGGGACCCGGAAAATTTGACTGGACCCTGCTGGATAAAAATGTAAAAAATATCCTTGAATGCGGGGCAGAGCCGATTATGTGCATCTGTTTCAAACCGTCATTTATGTACCGGGTGTATACCGAAAAGGTTGTCGATCCTAAAGATTACGGCGAATGGGAAGAGCTTGTTTATCAAATGGTAAAAAGATATACACCCTGGGGGGTTAACTACTGGGAAGTTTCAAATGAATCGGACTGGGGGGAGGCGGGCGGCTGTCCCAACTTATTTACACAGGGAAAGTACGGATATTTCTATGAAAGGACCGCGAAAGCGGTAAAAAAGGCCAACCCGAAAGCCAAGGTGGGCGGGCCTGCGCTTGCTTTTTATACAAGCAAACTTCTGCCGGAATTTCTGCAGTATTGCAAAAAAAATAAAGTGCCGCTGGATTTTGTTTCCTGGCATATGTATAACCAGGACCCGGAGGCGTTTAAAAGATCCATAATCCATGTTAAAAATCTTCTCAAGGCAAACAAGCTGAAATGCGAAACCTCGCTTAACGAGTGGAACCTGGCATTTGGCGGCTCTCTTATGCAGGGCCTAAAATATCCTGAGTATCAGCCCTGTTTTCTGATAGAGACCATTAATAACTTTCTGGATACAGGGCTTTCGCATTCCTGCTATTATCATCTCCGTAATGTGAATTTCAGGAGAAAGGATGTAAAAGGCATACTTTCGGAGAACGCCGCGCTTGAAACTGAATACGGGGTTAACTACCTTTTTAATCTACTGGGGGTTTTTGACCACCAGGGTATAATGCGGCCGGCGTATTTTTCCTTCAAACTACTTTCGCGCCTGCTCGGGAAAAAATTGATAACCAAAAATCCAAAGGGCACCGTAAAGTTACTGGCAACCTATAACAGTTACGAGGATGAAATCAATGTCCTTATCTGGAATTTCGCGGTAAAGAGGCCGAAAACCGAGAAAATTAACCTGAAGATAACCGGCCTGAAAAAAGGTGCCTATGGTTACAGAAGATTTCTACTGGATGCGAAGACTACCTCAAATGAAGAAGAAAAGAGATTAAAAGTTCTGAAATGGGAAGATACGAAGAAGCTCACCATCTTTAAGGATTCATTTGACCTGGCGCCGTACGGCGTGACAATGATCCACTTAAAATTTAACAAAGACAACAAAATGGTTCTCTACTAAAGGAGCGCTTAATGGTGAATATCAATTTAAATGTTAAAGCAACAGGGAGCGACCTCGATATCGGTAGGTTCGGCCTCGGGCAGGGAGGGTTTACAAATAACGCGCAGTTTGATTCCCATATACAGGATCTTAAAAACCTGAATCATAAATATCTCCGGATATTCGTTCAGAATTACTTTGATGTTTATCCTGCGCACAATGTTTACAACTGGGAACTACTCGATAAAATGGTAAAGACGATCCTGGCTACCGGCGCAAAGTCGATTTTATGCATCTGCATCAAACCCAAAGTGCTTTTCCCTAAGAACGATGATAATATTATTCATCCCTATAACTATAAAGAGTGGGATAAACTTATCTTTGAAATGGTTAAGCATTATAAAAAAATGGGCGTAAATATGTGGGAGGTGCTTAATGAATCCGATGCCGGGGAGTGGGGCGGGGCGCCTTACCATACGAAACCAAAAGACTACGCAATATTTTATGAGCATATCGCGAGAGCGGTAAAAAAAGCAGACCCCAAAGCCAAGATAGGCGGGCCTGCGGTATCAAATGCCAGCAAAGAGGGAAGCAAGATTACCCCGTACTTGCTTCAGTATTGCAGTGAAAAGAACCTCCCTTTTGATTTTCTTACCTGGCACCGGTATGCGGACAATCCGCTTCGAATAAAAGAGTCCATTGTCACCATGAAGAACCTTCTAAAAAAATATCCCAAGATAAAATGCGAAACGGGTATAACCGAATGGAGCGCTTCTTTTGTTGCTAACTATATGAAATACACGAAGAACCCCGCGTACATGCCAAATTTTATCATAGAATCGATATTTCAAATGGTGGAAGAAGGACTTTCCTTCTGTAATTACTACCAAATAAGAAATTTGAACTTTACAGAAGGCATTTTCAAGGAGTGGATTTCAAAAAAAGCCCTGAGCACATTTGGCTGGTGCAACTACTGTTTCACGCATCTTGGTATCTTTGATTATCAGGGGCAACCAAGGCCGGCTTACTTTGCTTTTAAACTGCTCTCAAGGCTTGCCGGTAAGAGAATCCGAATCTATGATGTAGACGGCAATGTAAAGGTGCTGGCGGCTTATGACGAGGATTTCAAGATGGTAAACGCACTGATCTGGAACTTTGCCGTGGAAAAGCCTAAAAAAGAAACTATCAAGCTGAATATCTATAATGCGGAAAAAGGCGAATGGCGTTATACACGGTTTCTCCTGGATGTTAAAACGAATAGCAGTGAAGAAAACCGCCGGCTCAGGATAGTTGAGAGGAAGTTTATTAAAAACACAGATCACTTTGAAGATACCTTCATCCTGGAACCCTATGGGATAACACAGATAAACTTTAAAAAAAGTTTTCCTGTCGAAGTTTAAAAAGGAGAATAACTTATGTCAAAACGCTTACAAAATAAAGTTGCTGTCGTAACCGCTGCGACCGCCGGGATAGGCAGGGCCATTGCGCTGCTTTTCGTAAAGGAAGGAGCGAAGATTATTGTTAACGGGCGTGATGAAAAACGCGGAAAAGAAATGATTTCTGCTTGCAAAAGATACGGTAAAGCGGAACTTGTTCTCGGGGACGTTTCAGAAAAAGAGACCTGGGAAAGGATAAAGGAAACGGCACTTCAAAAATTCGGAAAAATAGATGTTCTGGTAAATAACGCAGCTAACCTGTTCTATAAGACGGCGCTTGATACGACAGAGGAAGAATGGGACCGGACTATGAAGGTTAGTTTAAAATCGGCTTTTCTCGGCGCGAAGGCCTGTTTGCCTGCTATGGTAAAGAAAAAATCAGGCAGTATAATAAATATCTCCTCGGTCTGGGCTTTATGCGGCGGTCCCGGAGGAGCGGCCTACCAGGTTGGCAAGGGTGGGATGAACGCCCTAACAAACAGCCTGGCTATTGATTACGGAAAGTATAATATCCGGGCAAACACAATAACCCCGGGCCCGATAGCTTCCCTGCAGAATACTGATTATAGAAGAGACAAAAAAGCTATGAAAGCCTGGGGCAAGAGATTATCCCTTAAGATAAACGGCAAACCGTTCGGAATGCCTGAGGATGTTGCTTATGCCGCGGTTTATCTTGCTTCCGACGAAGCAAGATTTGTGACTACTGCAAATATATTGGTGGACGGGGGATGGGTGAATGGCGGGTGGTCAGAATGACCAACCGCAATGACTAATGACTAATGACTGATAACTAATAAATGATAATGATTGAGTAGAATTGCTGGTCCATAAAAGTCTGTAAAGGTTCGTAACAGTCTATAAAAGTAAATACTACCACAGTGTAAGGCCTTTAAAAACTTTTACAGACCTTGACAGACTTTTATAGACAAATATTTTTTAATCAGTGGAATCAGAAGTTTTGTAATCTGTGGAATTTTTTTCGAGGAGGATTTAATGAGTAAGCCGAATGAATTTGCGGTGCACCGCGACTGGGAATGGAAGTATCCTCTAATAGCCAAAACAGAGGGGATTTATTTATATGACACTGAAGGCAATAAATATATTGACGGGTCCGGTGGTTCGTCCGTAGTCGTAAGTATCGGGCACGGAGTAAAAGAAATACCCGAGGCTATGCGCAAACAGGCAGAGGAGTTTTCCTTTTATCCTGCGCATATGTTTTCAAATGCCCGGGCACTGGAACTGTCGGAGCTAATGGCAAAACAAGCGCCGCTTGGAATGAAGAATAACTGCAAAACCTGGTTTTGTTGTACTGGTACCGACGCTACCGATGATGCTTTGCGTCTGGCCCGGCAGTATTTCTATGAAAAAGGGGAGAAGAACAAGCATATAGTAATTACCAGATGGCAGGGTTTTCACGGAAACAGCCTGTCTGCGGCAGGTTATTCCGGCCACACCTTCAGAAGAAGGATCTTTAACGGGATGTTTGCGGATTCCCCGCATATACCTCCTGCTTTCTGCTACAGATGCTACTTCGGCGACACTTACCCTAAATGTAAGTTAAAGTGTGCAAAAGCGCTTGAAAATATGATCTGCCAGTATGGCCCGGAAAATGTTGCGGGTTTTATTGCCGAACCGGTGGTGGGTGCGGCTCTCGGAGCGGTGCCTGCTCCTAAAGGATATTTTAAGGAAATACGCCGCATCTGCGATAAATACAATGTATTATTTATTTGTGATGAAGTTATGACCGGCTGGGGCCGGACCGGAAAGATGTTCGGCATCGAACATTATGGCGTGACCCCTGATATTATCGCCTGCGCCAAAGGCATGAGTTCGGGGTATTCTCCGCTTGCGGCGGTTATGGCTAAAAAAGATATCTGGGAGCCGCTCGAGAAGAACAAATCGGCTTTCAGGGCCGGGCATACCCTTAATGCAAATGCTGTTTCCTGCGCCAGCGGTATTGCTGTAATAAATTATCTTATTAAAAATAACCTGGTAAAAAAATGCGACGAAGCCGGTAAATATTTCTTAAAGCAGATGCAAAAAGAGCTTCTGCCCATGAAGGCCGTCGGAGATGTAAGGGGGCTGGGACTCATGGTCGGATTTGAACTTGTAAAAAATAAGAAAACAAAAGAATCTTTTCCAGGAAAAGAAAAAATGGGTAACAGGATACAGATTGAGGCCTTTAAACGGGGTCTTATAATTTATGCCTGCTCGGGGTCGGTAAACGGAGTAGAGGGAGATATGATACTTATGGCACCGCCGCTTATTGTAACCAAGAAACAAATTGATGAGGTAATAAAAATATTAAAGGAGACCATCAATGCGTGCATGTAAGGTAAAGGATCTGACAAAATTCTGGGAAGAAAAAAAAGACGCAAAGTTTATAACCATAATGCTTTCTCCTATTTTAAAAAATTCAAGCAATGTTGGCGTGGGCTATGTGAAAGTCAATCCAGGCTGTGATAGCGGGACCCATCAGCATAGGGACGGAGTCGAGGAAGTCTGGTATGTCACCAAGGGGAAGGGAACACTTACCGTAGGTAACGAAGATACGAAGATAGAAGAGGGGATGGTACTTTATGGCGAACCCGGTAAGCCGCACTGTCTTACTAATACCGGAAAAGAAATTTTAGAGGCCATGTTTCTAATTACTCCGGCCGGCGAGGAAAAGAGGATATTAGACAATCTTCCGCAAGGAAGATAGATGCGCGGAGAGTCGGAGGGGCAGAAGGGCAGCAAAAACAAAAGCTTTAGTCTTGTTATCTTGTCGTCTTGTACTCTTGATCTCTGTTTAAGGAGGGGTATTTTGAAGCTGAGCGTTGCTATGACACTATCTGAAACCGGAAATATTCCTGTTGCTCTTTTTAAAGGGAGTCTGACGGTAAAAGTTAAAAAGGCGGTAAAAGCGGGCTACAGCGGGATTGAGGTAATGTCGGCCTATCCTGAGAATATTAAGGCATCAGATTTAAAATTAATAATTAATAATGGTTTAGAGATTCCGGCTTTTGGCACGGGGGGAATGTTTTTAAAAAGAAACGCTACTTTAATGTCCCGGGATAAGAAAAAAGCCGGGGAAGCTCTCTGCGCTCTATATGCCCTTATAAATGTTGCCTCTTTAAGCAAGGGCCTTATTAACATTGGCTCTTTCAAAGGCAGGACTCTCGGGGAAAAAGCTTACGAAAGGTATTTTAAAGCAGTCTTAAAGGACGCTCTCAACTACGCAAACAGGAAAAATGTAAGGATAGCGATTGAGCCAATCAACAGGTATGAAACGGACTATGTGAGTACCGTAGCCGAAGGCCTTGAACTTATCAAAGCCGTGAAAAAAGATAATTTTGGGATGGTGCTGGACTCCTTCCACATGAATATAGAAGAGCCGGATATTGAAAAGGCGGTCAAAAAAGCAGGAAAAAACATTTTTCATGTCCATCTTGGCGATTCTAACAGGTGGCCCCCGGGGTACGGGCATTTTGATTTTAAGACTTTTATTAGGGCCCTAAGAAAAGAAAAGTATGACGGCTATCTTTCTGCGGAACTCTTACAGAAGCCGGATGCGGATACGGCCGGGTTTGATAATGCAACATTCATCAAGAAGTTAATATAAAGTATCCGCCATTAGGCGAGATCTCTCCAAAGAAGTTCTTTG
>Ga0114951_10000607_pt1 | contig 48371 bp, 46 predicted proteins | sample AM7aDNAmetaG_FD_88677 | JGI IMG/M metagenome (GOLD analysis project Ga0114951, IMG submission 88677) | Freshwater microbial communities from Finland to study Microbial Dark Matter (Phase II) - AM7a DNA metaG | ecosystem: Environmental > Aquatic > Freshwater > Lake | place: Finland: Lake Alinen...
AATGCAGAATGATGAATGATGAACGTAGAAATGCGAAATGGGAAACGCGAAACGCGAAACATAAACGGGGCGGGCGGAGCGTGGTCGGATCAGTGGGCGTTGATTTTGGTTTGCAGGAGTTGGAGGAGGCCGGGGACGTCGTCGGTGCCGATGCGGACGATCTTTTTGCCCATTTGAATTTTGACGCAGTCGTAGCCCCAGAGGTTGTAGGTCCAGCCGCGCCCCAGGATGTAGTGAATACCCCAGCCGTCGATGAAGGAGGAGCGGCTTGCTTCGGCCGAGGTCATTTGGGAGTAGGGGAAGCGTTTTCGGAAAATTGGGAGCGGACCGAAACGAAGTGTCAGGAATTGGCCGTCGTCACGGATGAGTAGGGATCGAAACGAGAGGCCGAAGGTGAGCATGAAAAGTGGGAATGCGAGGGCGGGGACGATCCAGACTTTGTCGGGGAGGCGGAATGGTCCCGCGATACACCAGATGGCTGCAATAGTGAGGCCGCCGGTAATCAGGTAGAGGTGGAGCCGTCCGATTTGTTTGTGTTCGTAGTTCATGATTTATGTAGATGATACGACGTGAGTGCGGGGGAGGCTAGAGCGTGTTTGAACGCGGGTGCGCGTGCGGGGGAGTTTCGGGCGAAATGCGAGGTGTGTTGGGCCGGCGGCGTAGCCGCACGGCTCTGGAGAGGGATGCGGGGATGCGCGTTGCTGGTGGTCAGGTGGTGGGGGCTAGTGGGCCGTTAGGCTGCCTGGGGATGGGGTACATCCGCGGGGGCGGGTTTTTCTTTGCCGGCGAGGAGGTTGAGTTCCATGGCGGCGTAGTTGCGGGCGGCTTTTTCGTGGAGGAATTCGCCGACCTCGTGGCGTTTGCCATTGCTGGAGACGACGGCGGCCTTCCATGGGAACTGGGCGTCTTTGGTTTTGGTGATTTCGATATTCCAAGTGGCCATGTGATCACTCCTGATTCATAGGCGTACTTCTTACTTCTTATAGGTGATATATCGACCAGAGGGGGTGAAAAGGATGATGGTTGTGGAGGGGAAAATGACAAGGGCCCGTGATTCGTGGATCACGGGCCCTTGCCTGCTACTGGGTTTGCGCCGCGGGGGTGCGGCGCGTTTCAGTTGTTTACTTCAGCAGGTTCAGCACGGTCTGGGGGGTCTGGTTGGCCTGGGCCAGGACGGAGGTGCCGGCCTGGACGAGGATCTGGTTGCGGGTGAGGTTGCTGGTTTCCTGTGCGAAGTTGGTGTCGCGGATGTCGGACTCGCTGGAGGTCACGTTTTCCAGGGTGACCTGCAGGGAGTTGATGTTGGTTTGCAGGGTGTTCTTCTGGAAGGCGCCGAGGCGGCCGCGGATGACGGAGACCTGGTTGATGGCGTCATCGATGATCTTGCTGGCGCGGCTGGCCTTGCCGGCGACGAGGCTGGCGGAACCGCCGGTGGTGATGTCGGTGAGGTAACCGTCGGAGGCGTTGCCGAGGCGGCTGGCGGAGACGGAGTCGATGGCGATGTTGACTTGTTGGTTGGATTGGACCTGCGGTCCAAGCTGGAAGATGGCGCCGCCGCCGGTGACGGTGAAGCTTTCGGTGCCGACACCGAAGGCCCTGTCGAGATTGAGGGAGATGGAGAGGGAGGTGTTGTTGACGCTGATGTTGAGGCCGTCACCGATGGCCTGGGCCCCGTTGATGCTGGCGACGGCGTCGCGACCGGTGGCCCGCTGCTGGATGTTGCCGGCCGTGGTCTGGGTGACGAAGGAGTTGGGGTTTCCGAGGACATTGACGGAGACGAATTCCTTGCTGCCGTAGCCGAGGGTGTTGAGCGTGATGCCGGAGCTGGCGTTGGTGGCGCTGGAGATGGCCGCGCTGACGCCGGTGGAATCGCTGACGCGGTTGATGGCGAAGGCGATGGCGGAGGACTTGGTGCCGGAGACGAAGCTGAGGACTTCGGTACCGATGCGGCCAGCGATTTCGAGGGTGATCGAGGTAGCGACGGCGGAAGCCTGGAAGCGAAGGGCCGCGGGTTGCGCGGACTGGAGGACGTTGACGACGACCGGGATGGTCGGTTGTGTGCCGAAGCTGGCGTTATTGATGTGGACATCATGGATGGCGCTGGCGGTGACGCCGGAGGTGATGTAGCCGAGGGAGCCATCGAGGAGCTTGAGGCCCGCGAAGCTCGTGGAGTTACTGATGCGGGTGATGGAGGCGATGGCGGAGTCGACCTGGAGCTGGTTGGCGTTGATTTCGTCGGGAGAGAGGGCGCCGGAGTTGGCGGCCTGGACGACGAGGCCCTTGATGGAGACGAGGAGGTTGGAGACCTCGGACAGGGCGCCGTCGGCGGTGGCGATGACGTTGTTGGCGCGGGTCGAGTTATCGATCCCGGTCTGGATGCCCTGCAGTTCGCTGCGGAGCGTCTCGCTGGCGATGAGGCCGGCGGGGTCATCGGCACCGGTGTTGATCCGCATGCCGCTGGAGAGGCGTTGGAGCGAGGTGCTCAACGATCCCTGGCTGCGGGCGAGGTTGGTGTTGGCGATCAGGGCGCCGACGTTGGAATTGATGCGAGACATGGCAATCCTCCATGATTGACTGGCTACGCCGCTGCATACTCTAGGACATCCGTTGTCCCGGGCACTTTCGTGCCTGGGCATGCAGCCCGTGGCAATGAGCTTTTGTGATCAGTGGCCGGCTCATCAACGGCCTGGAACTCAGTTCAGCGAAGGGCCTCACGGCGTTCGCGTGGTTTCGATTCAGTGCCCCGGGAGTCCGTTGGTCGGCTTCGGCGTATCCGTAGCCGGCGGGACAGCGGGGGGCGTGGGTGCCGGCGGCTGGGTTGCGCCGGGTTTGGTTTCGCCAGCGGGGGGCTTGGTGACCAGGTGACTGGGGCGATGCATTCCTGGTGGAACGCTGGGCTTGGCCTGCCCCTTGGGAAGATTGGAAAGATCTTCCATTTTCACCTTGGCGGCCTCGCGGTTTTCCCGCTGGATCGCTTCGTACACTTCCTTGCGGTGCACCGGGATAGTGGCCGGTGCGGTAATACCGAGGCGGACCTTGTCGCCGCGGATATCGACGATGGTGATTTCGATGTCATCGCCGATCATGATTGTTTCATCGCGCTGTCGCGAAAGTACTAGCATCTGTGGGCTCCTTCCCTGCCGGCTTCGATATTCTCCTGACGATCGAAGCGGGCTGATCAAGCAGGGCCATTGCGGGATCGGAACATCCTGTTCCGAAGACGTGCGAGGATCGTCATCCTGACAATTCTACGCATGTCGAAACTTCCGTGGCCCTGGCCGCCTCCGTGCGGCAACAGATTACAAACTGTTTCATAACCCCGGATACGCTTGGGAAACCTGTTGTTTCCGGGCGGCTTTTGGGGGGTTATGAAACCGCCTTAATATTCACTTTCAGATAACGGTACGCCGAGCGGGGAAACCCCGATCAGGCGGACTTGCTTACGTATTGCGGTTTGCCGGCTCGTTGCAGTTGCATGATGGGCTGACGCGTGAGGTATTTCTTTTCGCTGATGACGATCTGGGCGGCGACGCGGGTCGTGCCGTGGATGACGAGCGGTCCCTGGAGATTGGCGGTGAGGGTTTCACCGACCTTGTTGACGATGACCAGGACGCTGGCCTCGGAGAGGTCTTTGAGACCAAGTTCAACGCGGCTTTCCTCGCGGAGGGGGACCTGGTAATCGGTGATGAAGAGCAGGGGGTCGGTGACGACGAAGGCCAGGTCGGCCGTTTCAGCGCTTTGGAGCCAGAAGAAGGTGGAATCGGCTTCGGGCTGGATGAGGACGAAGTTGTGGAACTGGGGGAAGCCGAGGATGCCGCGGGGGAAGTTGATGATGCGATTTTCATCGACTTCGACAGCTCCGAACCTGCTGGTTTGAACGATCATGGGATACTCCTAGGCGGCCGGTTTCCTGGTGGCTTCTTACGTTGCGTCCCGAACGACCCTGTTCTGGGCGAGCCTTTGTATGGAGGGCCGACCGCAGCCCGGCATACATATTTATCGATCAACAAGTGTATACTTGTCCAATAAATCCTTACTTATTACTTCAGAAAATCCAAGAGACTCATGTTATTGGTGCTCTGGGCGACCTTGAGGGCCGCGGAGTAGGCCGTCTGGATGGCCTGGAACTGGGTGATGGCCGAAGTCATGTCGGTGTCCTGGAGCGTGCTGAGCGAGGTTTTCAGCTGGACCTGTTCATTGGTGATGTCCGTCTTGCGGCCGGCCAGATCCTTGACGCGTGCGCCGACGGTGCCATTGGCCTGGATGACGCGGCTGTTGTCCTGGTCGAGGAGCTGGGCGGCACGCATGATGCCGGAGTTATCGTTCTTGAGGAGCGAATCCCGCAGCAGGGCCAGGGAGCTGAAGAGCCCGGTGGGCTGGAGCGGATTCACGTCGTCGCCGTTGATGACGCCGGGCGTAGCGGAGCCGGCGGTCTTGAGAATGCCGAGTTGCTGGGGCACCGCGGAGGCATTGAGTGCGGAGACGGTGAGGGTGCCCGCGCCGACGGAGGCGTCGGAGAGTTCGAGGCCGTTGCCGGTGGTGTTGAGCGAGGCGGTGACCTGGGTGGCCGGGTTGGTGTTGCCGTCGGCGGAGTTGATCTTGGCGATGACGTCCTGGACGGTGACGGCGCCGGTGAGGTTGACGGTGAAGGAGGAGCCATCGCGGCGGCTGACGCGGAAGTCGTCGGTGCTGAAGGAGATGTTGGAGCCGGTGAGGGTGCCGCCGGAGCCGGTGGTGAAGATGCCGAGGACGGAGCCGTTGCTGACGAAGTTATTTGAGCCGGTGACGGTGAGGTTTCCCGCTCCGCCGGAGATGTCTGTGAGAGAGATGCCATTACCGGTTGCGTTCAAGGCAGCTGTTACCGTTCCGTTTCCTGTCGCCGCGTTGATCGCCGCGATCAACTGCGACGGCGTTTTGATTCCATCGACGGTAACAGCAAAGGTCGTGCCATCAGTTTTGGTCACGATGAACTGACCAGTGGGGCCGGAGACGTTTTGGGATATGGGGGTGACGCCGCCGGACAGGTTGAGTTCGCTGAGGTTGGTGCTGGCGTTGAAGGAGCGAATACCGAGCTGATCGGCGGTATTACCGCCGTTTTCGCCGATGGTGAGGGGTGATCCGGAGAGGGGATTGAAGAGATTGATGCCGGTGCCGGCGGCGTTAATTTCGGCGTGGACGTTGGTGCCGGAATTGTTCACGGCGTTCAAAAGATCTTCGACGGTGGTGAGTCCGGAGAGGGAGATGGTGGCAGAATTTGCGCCGTTAGTGATTTTTATGCCTGTCGGGTCGATGCCGGCGCCGTTGGCGAGGTCGGCCAGTTGGGTGGTGGCGGTGATTTTGGGGCCCAGGGGAGCGCCGGTGACGGTGGTGGTGGAGGCGATGGTGCCGGCGAGGCCGAGGTTGGCGGCGGTTTGACCGTTGGCGGGGTCGGCGATGGTGATATTTTGGGTGGAGTCGCCGGTGACGACGATGGAGCCGCCGGAGAGGGAGAGGGAGGCATCGCTGCCGGCGGTGGTAAGGGCATTATTGACGAGGTTGACGACATCGCCCGCGGTGGCGGCCTGGGAGAGATCGACGGCGACCGTGGCAGCGCCGATGGTGACATTGATGGTGCCGGGGTGAACGCCGGCGAGGGTAGCGCCATTGAGGTCGGCGAGGCGGGTGTTGGCGTTGACGGCGGGGGTGAGGTTGCGGTAGCCGATGACCTGGGAGCTGAGGCCACCGAAGACCTGGTTGCCGTTGAGGGTGTAGGGGATTTCGGAGCCGGTGGGGGTGAGGATGCCTTGGCCGGCCTGGGATCCCTGGTATTTGAATCCGCCGCCGACGGAGGTGAAGGCGTCTTCCGTGCCGTTCTGGCCGCCGAAGACGCTTTGGTTGGCGTAGCGGGTATTGGAGAGGTCGAGGACGCGGCTGAGGAGCGAGCTGACGACCTGGGCCTGAGCGGTGCGTTCATCGGCGGTGGAACCGGTTCCGATCTGTGAACTGGCGATGCTCTTGGCCTGGTTGATGAGGTCGGTGAGGGTGCTGAGGGTGTTGTCGGCAGTGTTGAGGAAGCTGGAGGCGAAATTGATGTTGGAGGTGAATTGATCGTTGTTGGAGATGGTGCGGTTGAGCTGCTGGATGCCGAGGGCGGCGGCGGGATCGTCGCTGGCGAGGTTGAGGCGCTGACCGGTGGAGATCTGGTTCTGGACGGTGAGCATGTCGGATTGGCTGCCCTGGAGGGTGCTCATGAGCATGGAGCTCTGGAGCAGCGTGGGGACTCGACCGATGGGTACAGGCACAACGTTCATGTGCGAATCCTAAAAAGTTTGCGGCCTAATTAATCAGGCCGAGGACGGTTTGCATCATTTGATCGACGATCGTGATGTAACGAGCGGTGCCTTCGAAGGCCCGCTGGTATTTGGTGAGGTTGATGGCTTCCTCATCCATGGAGACGCCGCTGATGGCCTGTTGTTGGGCGAAGAGGGTGTCGTGGAGGACGCCCTGGGCTTTGGCGTTATCGGAGACGTTTTTGGCTTTGGAAGAGAGGTTTCCGATGTAGTCGGTGTAGTAATCCTGGAGGCTGCGGCCATTGAGGTTGGCGACGGAGAGCCCGCCGGCGAGGGCGAGTTGCTGGGCGTTGCGGTTGGAGCCGGCGATGTTGTCGCGACCGGTGGCCAGGAGATCGGAGTTGTTCTGGAGGGTCTGGTTGACGGCGATGTTAGAGGCGTCGGTGCCGGTGAAGTAGGTGTTGAGGCCGAGGGCGGCGAGGGCGCCGCTGGAATCGTCGCCGAAGGAGAAGGTGACGTTTTTGTCGTTGCTGGTGATAGCGAGTGTGCCGCCGGGGGTGACGGTGCCGACGATGGTTCCGCCGCCGGCGGCGGTGATGCTGGCGGCGAGGGAGTTGAGGGAGGTCTGGGTGCCAACGCCGGAGAGATTGACGTTGATCTGCTGGGTGGTGGTCTGGCCGGTGGTGTGGTCGGTGACGAGGAGGTTGAAGGTGCCGTTGGCGGGGGTGAAGGTCAGGCCAGTGGTGGTTTTACCGGCGTTGAGTGCGGCGGTGGGATCGAGGACTTGCGAAGCGCCGGTGACGGTGGAGAACCCGCTGAGGCCCTGGCCTTGCGAGTGGATGGTGTTGACGGTGCTGATGAGGCCGGAGGCGATGGAGTCGACGGTGGCCACGGCGGGCTCGATGAAGTTATCGCGGGCGTTGACCAATGCGCCGATCGTTCCGCCGTGGACGGGGATGGCATCGCCGTTGTCGGCGAAGACGAGGTCGGTGGTGATGGAGGTGCCGGAGGGATCGTTGCTTTGCTTGGTGGCGATGCCGCGGGTGGTGGCGCCTTGGACGATGGGGACGCTGCCGACGAGGACGTTGACCTGTCCGTTGCCGGTGTCGATGGTGCGGATGTCCATGAGCTGGGAGAGCTGGGTGAGGGCCTGGTCGCGTTGATCGCGGAGGTCGTTGGCGGTTCCGGCGCCGGCTTCGGTGGTGGAGATCTGCTGGTTGAGGCTGGCGATGGATTGGACGAGGGCGTTGGCCTGGGTGGCGTTGGACTGGATTTGGGTTTGGATGGAGTCGCGCGAGGCGGAGATCTGCGAGCGGAGGCTTTGCAGATAGTTGGCGAGCGAGACGCCGTTCTGGACGACGATGCTGCGTTGTGCGGAGTCAGCGGGGTTGTTGGCGAGGGTCGAGAAGCTGTTGAAGAAATCGGTCATGCGGGCGGAGATGTCGGTGCCGCTGAGGGCGCCGAAAGTGGTTTGGAGCTGGTTGAGGGCGGTGTTGAGGGTTTGTGCGGCGTTCTGGTCGCTGGTGGCGTTGCGGAGGCCTTCGTTGAGCGAATCGCTGACCTGGCGGGCGATGGACTGGACGGCGACGCCGGTGCCGAGGAACTGGCCGGCGCCGGCCTGGGTGGTGCCGTTGGGGGTGAGGTTGACGACCTGGCGGCTGTAGCCAGCGGTGCCGGCGTTGGCGATGTTGTTGCCGGTGACCTGCAGGCCGATTTGCTGGGCCGCGAGGCTGGAAGCACCGAGATTTAGAGCACCGAGGAGACTCACGTTACACCTGCAAAGAGTGAATAGTTACTAAGCTGTGACTTCCAACATGTGGATACCGTGGAGCGCGGCTTTGCGGCCGTTACGCATGTAGAGGCCGGCGTTTTGGGCCATTCCGGTGACGATTTTGAGCACTTTGGAGAGGCTTTTGACGACGGCTTCGCTGACTTTGGCGTTGATGCGGTTGTTGCGTTCGACTTGTTCGACGATCGATTTGATTTGTCCGGCGAGGCCGAGGAGGACGCTGCGGTTGGGTTCGGCGACGCGTTTGGCGATTTCGGTGATGGTCGGTTCGACGTTGCGGCCGAGTTGGAGTTTCATTTGTTCGACGAGGACGCGGCGGAGCTTTTCGATCATTTCGAGGCGCTGGGTTTCGGCACGTTCGCGTTCGATGAGTTTGTTGAGGGCTTCGATGTCGAAGGCCCGCATGGCGTCCTGGCGGAGGGTGGCGATTTGGAGGAGCCGCTGGTAGGACGCGAGCAGTTCGCGGAGGAGGAGGAGAAGTTCGCCGACGAGCTTATCCATTGAGCTTCATTCCTTTATTGAGGGCCTGGTAGTAGGCCCGCTTGTCGATGACTTTGCCGCGTGTCATGCGTTCGGCGAGGCTCTGCCGCACGGGCAGATTGGGGCTCTGCGCGATGCGGTCAGCGATCTGCATATCAAATTCCGGACCAAATGTTTTTTCGCCGATACCGCCGCCGAAAATCTTGTCTTGGCCCCAGGTGGAGTGCCGAAGTTGCTTGAGCATGGGCAAAATCAGCGCGTTGGAGACGAGGTCTCCGGCGGCCTTTTCGGCCTGGTCATGGCGTTCTTGTTCAGAGGTTTTTGTGGAGAGGGTGGTGGAGCGGTTGAGGAGATCGGCGAAGGAATTGCCGGTGGAGGTCTGCTTAGCTGCATTGGTGTTGAGTGCTTGTTGCAGCATGTGGACGCTTTGGGGGGTGCGTTCGAAGGTGGTGGGATTGATGGGGGAGGGGAAATCCATTCGCGATCCTCGCGGTTTGAGTCGACATCCTGTCGACGGTTAAGGCAAAGGGTGTGCCAGGAGGAGTGGTGTTATTCGTAGTCGAGGGTGCATTTGAGGACGTTGGTGGCGTAGAGGAGCTCGACGATGGCGATGCGATCGTCGGGGCTGACTTTGAGGAGGTTGAAGGCAGCTTCGAGGTCGCGGAGTTTGGCCATGCCGCTGCCGTTAGTGCCTGTTTTGCGGGTGTTGAGGACGACGAAGGGGACCTGGGTGCCGGGGGGGTTGGGGTCTTGGCCCGGCGCGGTGACGGTGATGGTCAGGCCGCCGTGGCTGATCATGGTGGGGGCGAGTTCGACTTCTTCGGTGAAGATGATGGTTTTGGTTTTGCGATTGATGACGACGCGTGCCGGTTCGGGCATGTTGGGCAGGGGGAGGCTGCGGATACGGGCGATGAAGGCGGTTTTGTTGGTTTGTTCGGCGCGGGGGATCTGGACGTCGACGGTCGTGCCGTCGAGGGCCTTGGCGACGGGTTTGCCGTTGGTCTGGGGGCTGACATCTTCGTTGATTTGATCGGCGATGGCGGATGCGGTTTCCATACTGGCGGCATTGGGGCGGAGGGCGAGGGTGAAGCTGTCGCCGATTTCTTCGGGGAGGATGTCGGCATCGAGTACGCCGCCGTTGCGGATCAGGCCTCTTTTCTGTTCGGATTCATCGCGGACGATGACGTCGCCGCTGGCGTGGGCGAGGATGAGGCGGCGGTTGGGATCGGGGGCGAGCATGGGGACGATGAAGAGTGTGCCGCCGCGGAGGCTTTTGGCGGCGCCGATGGAGCTGACGACGACGTCGAGCTTATCGCCGCGGTGGGCGCCTTGGGCGGGGATGGCGAGTTTGACGGAGACGATGGCGACGTTGTTGGCGCTTTTGAGTTCTTTATCGATGAGGACCTGCTGGTCGAAGCGTTTCATCATTTCACGGAGGGCACGCATGGTGGGGAGATAGTCGCCGCCGTCGCCGGTGCCATTGAGGCCAACGACGAGGCCCATGCCTTCGAGTTCATTGGGGAGTTCGTTGCTGAGGCGGGCGACATCGCGGATGCGGGTGGCGAGGGCCTGGCCTGAGAGGAGGCAGAGGACGGCGAGGACGGAGAGGCAGAGGCAGAGAGACCGCAGAGAGTCTTTATTGAGCAGGCTGGGCCAGATCATCGAATTCTCCAGAGTTACTTATTGGGCTACAGTGCAATCTCTGTGCCGATTGGGGGGAGAAGCAAGAAGCAAGAATCAAGAAGCAAGAAGTTAGAACGGATTGACTTTATCGATGATGGAGTTGAGCCAGCCGCGTTTCTGGCCATCGCGGACTTCGCCGGTGGTGTTCTTGGTGAAGGTCAGTTCGGCAAGCTGAGTGCTGAGGATGGAGTTGTCGGCGGCGACGTCTTCAACACGGCAGGTGCCGGAGAGCTTGAAATCCTGTATTTCGCGATCCATGACGATGTGTTTGGTGGCTTCGATGACGAGGGTGCCGTTGGGTTTGACGTCGACGATGGTGGCGCCGATGCGGGCGGAGGCGCTGTCGGTGCGTTCCTGGGTGGCATCGTTTTGGCGGTTGTTGTTGTACTTGAACTTCACTTCAGGAAGGGTGCTGGGGTTGGCCGAGGTGGTGATAGTTTGGTTGGAGAGGGAGGCTTTGACCCACTGCTGGAGGGCCACGTCGAAGTCCTGCTGCTTTTTGCTTTCACCTTTGGCGGTGGTGGAGGAGTTGGAATCTTCGCGGACGATGACGGTGATGACATCGTGTTTTTTGTAGCGTTTGGGTTCGAGGGGGGCGACGGAAGTATAGCTCATCGCGGGTGCGGGGGCGGCTTCGCCGGGCTGAGGCAGACGCGGGGGGGCTTCGCCGGCGGCGAAGAGCGAACCGCGCACAACATGCAGTCGAACAGGCGCAGGTTGTGCCTTTTCCGGCTCGGGGGCGTCGGATGCAGCGGGAGTATTCGTGGCGACTGGTTTGGCGGTGGTGGGAGTCGGCGTGGTGGCGGGGGCGTCCGCGGCTGGTGTGGGACTGGGGACGGGGGTGTCAACGGCGGGCGCGGCGGTCTGACGGGTGCGGTCGGTGCCGGCGAGGGCGGAGGTGGCACAGGTCAGGAGAATCGCGCTGATGAGGAGGTGAGAGTAGCGTTTCATCGTTTAGGTCCTTCCCGGGGAAGAGATTCGAGATCACGGTTAGCGGAAACTGGCGGAAGCCCGGTGTTGGTTTCAATGACCTTGTCGCAGGGCTTCTTCGGCGGCTTCATCGAGCATGGGGCCGACGAGGGCGAGGCGTTTGCCGATGAGGGTGGCCTGGTAGAGTTCGTTGGTCTGATCGTTACGCACCTGGATGACGTCGTGGAGTTTGCCGGATTCGGTGGCGCGGCCTTTCATCTGCACTTTGAGGCCACCGGAGGCGAAGATGACGGTGACGGCGTCGCCACGGGCGGCCATTTCGGCGGCTTTGAAGTCGCGTTGGTCGAGCATGCCACCGACGGCGACGGGGCGTGTGGCTTCCATGCCGAGGACGTCGGAATCTTTGACGATGAGGGTGATCATTTTGCGGTCGAGCCAGACGTCTTCGGTGTGGAAATGAGTTTTGGAGATGATGTCGCCGCGGGTGATGGGGGCGACGGCGACGAGTGCCTGGATGCGGCGTTGGACCTTGGCCTGGATGGTGATTTTCTGGATGACGCGGGAGCCTTCGATGAGCTGCGCTTCGTACTGGACGGTGCCCAGCGTGCTGCGGGTCATCGGGCGGAATTGCCATTTCTGGTTGGCTGCGGCGGCCTGATCGAGGAGCGGGGTGATCGTTTCGAAGGTGACGCGGAGATCGGCTTCGGCGGCATCATTTTCCTGAAGCAGACGGTCGGTAAGAAGTTTTGCGAGCGTAGATGTTTTGGCGGCGGGGGACTTTTCCGTGGTGGATGTCGGGGTTGCAGGGGTTTTTGATTCGGAGGCGGTGGGCACAGAGTCAGCGACGCGGGGTGTTTCGGCGGCGATGACAGCGGCCATGGCGATCGGGCGATCGGGTTCGACGGCGGAGGTGGCGGTGGGTTGCGAATTGTCATTGCGGGGGTCGGCGGCGCCGGTGCTGATCTGGCAGGAGGCGGAACCGATCAGTTGGAGCCGGCTGGCCATGCCGCCGGGGCCGTATTGGGTGACCACGGCCATGAGGATCTGCTCGGCTTTGACGGTCTGGGAGCCCTGCTTGGGGGCCATCGCGAGCACGACGGTTTCGGCAAGTTTTTCGGCGGTTCTTGGGTCGGTTCCGGTGATGGTTGCGATCTGTCCGAGACGGACTTCATCGCCTGCTACGACCGAGGCTTTGCTTTGGAGGCGGATGGTCTGGCCGTGGGCTTGGGACGTGAGGAAGATTGCCAGAACGCCGAAGCAGAAGGCGAAACGAAGGGGGCGTTGGGCGCTGCGGCCTGCAGATTCATGTGTGTTGGTGTTCATCCGAGTACTTTCCGAGTCATGGGTTACGTTCGATTACCGCCGCATGTTGTTGATCTGCTGGAGCATCTGGTCGGCGGCTTGGATGCTCTGGCTATTGAGTTCAAAGGTTCGCTGGGTGGTGATCATGTTGACGAGTTCTTTGACGGGATCGACGTTGCTGGCTTCCAGGGCAGCGGACTGCAGGGTGCCGGCACTGTCGGTGCCGGGGTTGGACAAGGTTGCCGGGCCGCTGGCATCAGACTTTTGGTAGAGGTTTCCGCCGATCTGTATGAGGCCCTGGGGGTTGACGAAATTGGCGAGTTGGATCTGTCCGGCGTTGGTCGGTGTGGTGGAGCCAGAGACGGTGGCGAGCACCTGGCCGTCGGCGCTGATATCGACTTTGGTGGTGTTGGCAGGCAAAGAGATGGGGGGGTCGAGGAGGAAGCCGTCGTTGCTGTTGAGCACGAGTTGGCCCTTCTGGTTGGTCATGAAATTGCCGGTGCGGGTGTAGGCGAGGCCATCGCCCTGGCCGGCGAGAACTTTGACCTGGAAGAAGCCGTTGCCCTGGATGTAGACGTCGAGGTCGCGTCCGGTGAGGGTGGCGGAGCCTTGAGACATATCGAGTTGGGTACCGCTGACGCGGGTACCGACGCCGACGCCGAGGCCGATGGGGCGGGTGTCGCCATTGGCGTTGGGCGTGCCGGGTTGTTGCTGGTATTGGTAGAAGAGGTCTTCGAAGTTGGCGCGGCTGGATTTGAAGCCGTTGTTGTTGGCGTTGGCAATGTTGTTGGCGATGACATCGAGCTGGGTCGAAAGCGACTTCATGCCGGTCGCCGCGGAGTAGAGAGCCATGATTGCCATGTTTAAGTCCTTAGTGCTGGGTGCTTTTAATTCACAGTTCAGGCCACGCGGCCGATGGTATTGAGTTCAGTCAGGGTTTGGTCCTGCATGGAGATCATCTTGGCGTTGGCTTCGAAGACGCGCTGGCCTTCCATCATGTTGATCATTTCGGTGATGGGATCGACGCTGCTGGCTTCGAGGGAGCCTTGGCGGACGATGGTGGATTTGGCGGGGGTGAGTGCGGCGGGGTCGGTGGCGGCGAGGGCATTTCCGCCGAGTTTTTGGAGTTTGCTGGGGTCGGTGAGTTCGACGATGCCGAGTTGGACGCCGGCGCTGCCGTCGGTGGTCTGGGTGATCTGGCCATTGCTGCTGACGAAGACGGGCAGTTGGGGATTGAGGGTGATTTTCTGGCCGGAGGCGTCTAGGACGGGCCGGCCGGTGTTGGCGGTGACGAGTGTGCCGTCGTTATTGATGAGGAAGCGGCCATCGCGGGTGAGCTGTTGCTGGCCGGCGGTGGCGCCCTGGATGGTGAAGAATCCCTGGCCTTCGAGGGCGAGGTCGGTTTTGTTTCCGGTTTGCTGGAGCATACCCTGGGACATTTCCATGATCGAAGGAAGGACGCTGACGCCGCCACCTTGGTTGAGGAGGGCCGGTGGGGCGGGGAAGCGGTAGGAGGCCATGGAGGGGTCTTCGCGGAAGGCGTTTTGGCGGGCTTGGACCATGGCGAGGTCGCGTTTGAAGCCGGTGGTCTGGGAGTTGGCGAGGTTGTTGGCGGTGATGGTTTGGCGGTATTCCTGCGCCTGCAGGCCGGCGGCTGACATGTAAAGTCCGACTAACATTGTGCGTTCCTCCGAGCTCCGCTCGTGTGAACCGTGGTTCCGGGTCAGATCACCAGCGCGGGGCGCCGGGATCATTGTGTTTCATGCCAAGCAGGGCGGATTCCAAATCCCCCGTGAGGGCCAGAAGGCCGTCGGCTTGGCTGGCGACGAGGGAATTGAGGTGCTCGAGCGTGGCGATCTCCGCCAGTTTGAGGATGCGCTGGCTGATCAATTCCATATCGAGGGAAGCGTGGGCTGAGGTGTGATTCGAGGGGTGGGAATTCGAGTTGATCATGCGCACTCCGATACAACGCTGGCGATAAACGCATCGCAACGCTCGTGCCGGGATGGTGGGTGGGTGGGGATGGAATTCTGCAACTGTTGTTATGCGAGGCGGTTATGGCGAAATGTGGCGGGTTGCGAGTGCTCAAGATTGGGCGGATCAGGGCGACGTGGAGCGCAAACGTGAACTGGGTCGCGCAGAATCGGCGCGTCGTCAGTTGAAGAGGGATAGGGGTCGGGTGGTCATGGCCCTGACTTGGGTAGCCGATAAAGTGGATGAAATGATCGGTTGTTGTGGGTGGAGTGAAAATTATGTCCAGGACCAATGGGGGCGGAACAGATTCGTTTTCCGCGTTGTCGGTAACGCCGGCGGATATGCACGTACGGACGTTAGGCCCGGCGCGGGTCGATTCGCCGCTGGTGACGCTGCTGAGCGACACGCAACAGGGCGTGCAGTATGTGGCGGATACGGACCGCGTGATGCTGCACGATACGACGGAGGTGTTGGAGCACTGCAAGCGGCCGCTGGGGGAATTGGCAAGTTTTGAATTGGCGGGGCCGCGGCGGAAGGTTTTTTTTGATGCATCGAAGACGCGGGCGGGGATTGTGACTTGCGGGGGGCTGTGTCCGGGGCTGAATGATGTCATTCGCGGATTGGTGCTGAGCCTGTCGCTGATTTATGGCGTCAAGCATGTGTACGGTTTCAAAAATGGGTACGCGGGGTTCATTCCGAGTTTTGGTTATGACGTGCTGGATCTGGAGCCGGAGACGGTTTCGGAGATCAATGAACGCGGCGGGACGATATTGGGGTCATCGCGCGGGGAGCAGGATCCGGTGGCGATTGTCGATTGCCTGGAACGGATGAGCATCAACATTTTGTTCGTCATTGGCGGCGACGGGACGATGCGCGGGGCGCTGGCGGTGGCGGAGGAAGTGGAGAAGCGCGGGCTGAAGATCAGCGTGGTGGGAGTGCCCAAGACGATCGATAACGACATTATGTTTCTGGATCAGTCGTTTGGATTTCAGACGGCGTATTCAGCGGCGACGGGGGCGATTCGGGCGGCACACCAGGAGGCTAAGGGGGCGCACAATGGCGTGGGGCTGGTGAAATTGATGGGGCGGCACAGCGGGTTCATTGCGTGCTACGCGTCGTTGGCGATGAGCGATGCGAATTTTGTGCTGATACCGGAGGTGCCCTTTGCGCTCGAGGGCGAGAGGGGATTTTTGAATGTGCTGCACAAACGGCTGATCAAGCGGAAGCATGCAGTGATTGTGATCGCGGAGGGCGCGGGGCAGGAGATGCTGCATGCGGATGCGACGAAGACGGATGCATCGGGGAATATGAAGCTGCAGGATGTGGGGCCGTTTTTGCGGGATGCGATTTGCGCGCATTTCAAGAAGATTTCATTCGAGTGCAGCGTGAAGTATATCGATCCGAGTTACATCATCCGGAGCGTGGCGGCGAGCCCGCCGGACTCGGTGTTCTGCCTGCGGCTGGCGCATGCGGCGGTGCATGCGGCGATGAGCGGGCGGACGGAGATGGTGGTGGGGAGCTGGCATGGGCGGTTCGTGCATGTGCCGATGGCGCTGGCGATCCGGCAGCGGCAGACGGTGAATCCGGATGGGGATTTGTGGCAGAGCGTGCTGGAGAGCACGGGTCAGCCGCGGGAGTGGAAGTAGGGATTTTTCACCACCAAGACGCCAAGGCACCAAGAAGGGTTTGATATCTAGTAATCAAGCTTTAGAAATTCATTCATCTGATTTCAAGAATAACTCTTTTCGTGGGAGCGCTTCCAGCCACTTCGTAAACGACGCGGCCAGCATTCGGATTTCCGGGCCTTCGTGGCAGTAGTAAAACACCGGCGGATCATCGCTGTTGTGTTTGGCGAGATCGAAAAGAACGATATCACCATCCGCATCCATCGAGTATTCGCCGATGCACAGCATGTCCGGGCCGAAGGGGGGATCCGCGGGCAGCCGTCGAATCTGCAGAGATCGCATGTCGAGATGGCGGAACCAGAACGAGCCGGTGAGCGAAAGCCATTGGCGGTATGCGGCGGGAAGCTCTAGCCCCAGGCGATTCTCCAAGGCATCGAGCTGCCTGACCGCAAGACCGGGAGCGAGCTCATCAATATCTACTATATGCTTCTTCAACGCACGCGCGAGTTCAGGGAAGGCGGCGAGCAGCGATTCGATCCCAGCGGAAAAGGCTGCTTCTTTCCTCGCCCGGTCAGCGGTTTCCGTACGCGCCTCGTCCGCTTCTGTATCGGTCAGGGCATCCGCGTAGGTGCCAACGAGATTGCAGGGAATGCCAAAGGCGGCGAGTAACGCCAGAGCGCGCACCTGGAAGCCAGCGGTGAGCCGCAATTTCCAAGAGGGCTTGTAGTTGTCGAAGGTGCAGCGCCAGCGGCGCTCAACATGACGGTTGTCGAAGCCGCGCTGCGCCGGGTCGAACCAGTACCAAACTTCGCGTTCGCAGCAGACTTCGAATTCCGTGAAGTGATCACGCCACCAAGCGAGCCACGCGTCGGAATCAGTCTTACCCTCGGCCAGGTCGCGCAGCTCCGGTATGAAGCGTCGAACCGGGTGATTCGCCGCATGCAAGGCGAGCGGTGCTTCGTTGGCAGGGTAGACAGGAATCTCGGGCAGAGGAGTCTTGCCGGCTTTCCACTCCAATGCATTGGGGTCCGCGTCGATCTTCCACGCCGACTTCGCCGCATCCCACGACCGCACCACGCCTGGTCCGGTGAGGTGGCCGTCCTCCATGTCTTCGTAGATACAGACAGTCAGGCCGGGTGCGAGGCGGTGGCCCTGCACGTACGCGTCCGGCCGCGCGACTAGCGGAGCGACCCAGATGTCGTCGGTGATGGAAGCTTGGAGCCATACAGTGTTTGACATGGTGCTTGCCTTGCCAATCTCAGTACTCGACGAACGGCAGGTTGGTGGAGTGGGTTTCCACGTAGCCGGTGGGGGAGGATTTTTCGAGGGTGTCTTTGGCCATGCCCAGGGCGGCGAGGATGCTGGGGACGTCGTCGGCGACTTTGATGGGTTTGTTGGCGCGGGAGCCCCAGGTGGGTTCGGCGGGGGGCTGCTTGGCGTCTTTGGTTTTGACGCCGGTGTGGTAGTAGACGGTGGCGTCGGGGTCTTTGAGGCCGTGTCCGGTGAGGATGCAGGCGACGCGTTCGTTGCGGCCGACGGTGCCGTTTTTGAGGAGTTGCTGCAATCCGGCGATGGTGGCGGCGGAGGCGGGTTCGCAGCCGAAGCCGTAGCGGCCGATGAGGGCCTTGGCTTCGAGGATCTCTTCATCGGTGACTTCGGCGACGACGCCGTTCATGATGTCGAGTGCGCGGAGGGATTTCTTGAGGTTGACGGGGCGCGAGATTTCGATGGCGCTGGCGATGGTGTGGGGGTGGTAGTTGGATTCATCCATGCCGGCGTAGAGGCCTTTGACTTTGTTCATGTCCGGCCGTCCGCCGTTCCATTTGACGCCGAGCTTATTGACGACGGTGTTGAGGGTGTTGGCACCGTGGGCGTTGATGATGGCGAGGCGCGGGGCGCGTTTGATGAGGCCGAGGTGGAGGAGTTCCTTGAAGGCTTTGCCGAAGGCGGAGCAATTGCCGAGGTTGCCGCCGGGGACGACGATCCAGTCGGGGACATCCCAGTTCAGGCTTTCGAGGATGCGGTACATGATGGTTTTTTGGCCTTCGAGGCGGAAGGGATTGACGGAGTTCATGAGATAGAGGCCGAGTTGCTGGGAGACGTCGCGTACGCGGCGGAGGCAGGCATCGAAATCGCCTTCGATCTGGAGTGTGAGCGCGCCGTAATCGAGGGCCTGGGAGAGTTTGCCGAAGGCGATTTTGCCCGTGCCGATGAAGACGATTCCCTGGAAGCCATTTTGTGCGGCATAGAGGGCGAGGGAGGCGGAGGTGTTGCCGGTGCTGGCGCAGGCGACGCGTTTGGCGCCGACGATGCGGGCGTGGGTGAAGGCGGCTGTCATGCCGTTGTCTTTGAAGGAGCCGGAGGGATTCATTCCTTCGTATTGGAGATAGAGTTGTCCCGGCCACATGCCGAGCTGGCGGCCGAGGCAGGTGGCATTCTGCAAAAAGGTCTGGCCTTCGCCGATGGTGCAGACCATGGCGTCGGCGGCGAAGGGGAGGAGGTCGCGGAAGCGCCAGACGCCGGAGTGATCGAGCGGGAAGCGGCGATGCTGCCAGCGCTGTTCGAAATCGCGCAGAGATTTGGGGACGGTGGCTTTGGACCAGTCATATTGGATATCGAGCAGGTCGCCGCACTTGGGGCAGGCGGTGAGGGTTTGCATGACATCATACGTGGCGCCGCAGTCGATGTTGGCGCACTGTTGGAAAGCGATTGTCTTCATGGATGCGATTGTAGCGGGGGAGGGGAAATTTGACTATGCGGTTATCCGAGGATGGAGACGTAGGTTTCCACTTTGGGCGGGCCGTCGAGGAGGTTTTCGAATTCGGCGAGCATGGAAAGGCTGTAGGGCTGGTAGAGGTGGATGTCGAAGGATTTTTCGGAGGCGTAACGGGAGAAGAGGAAGAATACATGTTCGTCGGTTTTCGATTTGTATAGGCGGTAATCGAGGATGCCGGCCTCGGTGCGCGAGATCGGCACGCGGTTGCGCAACTGGCGTTCGAGCTCGTCAGCCTTGCCGGGCTTGGCCCGAAAGCCGATGGTGACGATAAGTTGTGCGTCGTTCTTGGACATGTTTACCCTGTGTTGCGACGTTGCGGCGTCGAGTTGGAGATGGGCAAGCCGGTGCCGTAGCGATCAGGAGCCTCAACCGATACACTATACGGACGGACGGAAATTCGCCAGTCCGGTAACGCGGCAGAGGAGTCTTCATGGCAGAGACCATTTCCGGTGACCTGATCGTCAAGTCCAACCAGCATTACGCCATTGTGGTGGCGGAGTTCAACAGCTTTATTACGTCCAAGCTGGTGGAAGGGGCGGTCGATTGCATCCTGCGCCATGGCGGCAAGGAAAGTCAGATCAAGATCGTCAAGGTGCCGGGCAGCTTTGAGATACCGACGGTGGCCAAGGCTTTGGCACAGAGCGGCAAGTATGATGCGGTGCTGTGCCTGGGTTGCGTCATCCGCGGCCAGACAGATCACTATGAACATGTGACCAGTCAGGTGGCGCGTGGCGTGGGGCAGGTTGGCCCCGAGACCGGCGTGCCGACGATTTTCGGCGTGATCACGGCGGATACGGTCGAGCAGGCGTTGGACCGCGCGGGCCTCAAGATGGGCAACACGGGATGGAACGCGGCGCAATCGGCGATTGCGACGGTCAGCGTGCTGGAGAAGATCAGTAAGTAAGGAATATCCCGTAGTAAAGGACAGATAGAAGGGCGGAGGGAAAGCCACTCGCGCCGGGATTTCCAATTTTATTTGCAGGTGTTGTTCCGCTTTCTATTTTTCCGATTTAAAGCTTCTAAGAGAACCCCATTCACAGTCGCGCAATTGGCGGTCGAAAGGTTCTTGGTGGAAGTAAATTTAGAGTCCCTTAGAGTGAATCATGAATTACGAACGTTCACAGGCGCGGCGGATCGCGCTGCAGGCGATGTACCAGTTGGATGTCCAGGGGGACGAATTCATGCTGGAGGGCATCCAGGCGTTTATCAGCGAGACTACGGACGATCCGAGCGTGCGTGAAATTGCGTATTTCATGGCCAAGAGCGCGTGGGCGTTTCACAAGCAGGCGGACGAGTGGCTGGGGCGTCTGGCGGCCAAGTGGCCGGTGTATCGGATGGCGACGGTTGATCGGAACATTTTGCGGTTGGCGACTTGGGAACTGGTGAACTACACGAAGACGCCGCCGAAGGTGGTCATCGACGAAGCGGTCAATATGGGCAAGGAATTTTCGACGGCGGACAGCGGGGCGTTTGTTAACGGGATTATCGATGCGTTGCTTAAGGAGCATCTGGCCATGACGGGCAAGACGCTGGAGGAAAATAGTGGGGGGGATTGAACCTTTTCAGGTGCGAGTTACGTTTCAAGTGGGTGCAAGTAACTTCTAACTTTTAACTTTTTTGGAGATACACGCATGATCAAGCACACGCTGGTTGCGGTGGCGGGGATCGCTTTGATGGGTCTGGGCTATTCGGCCGTGGCCGGGACGGAGACGAGCAAGATGGGCATGGGGTGCGATATGTGTTCGGCTCCGGTAGCGGTTGCCACGTCCGCGCCGAGCACTTCGACGGCACCGGCCAAGGTGGATGTGCACAATACCAAGTGCATCGTCAGGACTGACGATGACGTCGAGGGTGACGGAACCGTTGAATATCAGGGCAAGGTTTATCACATTTGCTGCCCATCGTGCATCAAGTCGTTCAACAAGGACCCGGAAAAGTACGTGAAGGCATTCGAGGCGAATCCGGCCAAATATGGTGTGAAGAAGTAACCGCTACGGATCGTTTTCAGAAGAGTTTTTGAGCCTAAGCCCCGGATCAACGTCCGGGGCTTAGGCGTTTTTGGGGGCGGGAAATTTCGGGTCAATCGCTCGGGCGTTGGACTACTGAGCCGCAACCGCTTCCATCAGGTCCCCATTCGCGGTTAACATACGTAGTTTCGCGGTCACAGGCGTGGCTGCGGGTTGAATTGGTCCATCATAGAGGCGCTGTATGACGTCCTTCGGTAACGAACAGGAAAAAGCATCGGAAACTCCTTCGCTGCCTGAGCAGCTGACGCCGGCCGGCGGGCCGTCGGGGGAGCCGCGGTCGATCGATCAGGAAGTGGCCCAGGCGTTGGGCGGGATGTCGATGGAAGACATCATGGCACAGTCGGTTTCCAAGGGAACGCCGACGCAGCCGCGGATGGATCCGACGCGGCCGGTGCGGGGCGGGCGGCCCGGCGCACGGCGGCACCACCAGGAAGAAAAGATCAACCCCGACAACATCAAGCGGGGGAAGGTCGTGGCGATCAGCGGGGGAAACGTCTTCGTCGATCTGGGCGGCAAGTCGCAGGGGATGTGCCCGCTGGAGCAGTTCGACACGGTGGCAGAAGGCGAAGAGAAGAAAGCTGTAGAGATCGGGGTGGAATACGAATTTATTTACAAGAGCTACGATGCCCGCGAAGGCCTGGTGTTGCTGGCCCGCAAGGGCGCCGTGCAGCACGGGGCGTGGGAAACGCTGAATGTCGGTGACACGGTTGAGGCGCTGGTGACGGGCGTGAACAAGGGCGGGTTGGAGCTGCGCGTCGGCAGCACCACGCGGGCGTTCATGCCGGCGGGGCAGGTCGATACGAAGTTCCATGCGGATCTGTCGGTCTTCCTGAACCAGCGGTTGAAGTGCGAGGTAGCGAAGGTGGATCGTGCGGATCACAACATCGTGCTGAGCCGCCGGTCGATCGTGGAAGCGGAAGAGGAAATTGCCGCGCAGAAGACGTGGGAAGAACTGACGGTGGGGCAGGTGCGTGAAGGAACCGTCCGGAGCGTGCAGGCGTATGGGGCGTTCATTGATGTGGGTGGGGTGGACGGGTTGCTGCACGTGTCGGCGATGAGCCACCAGCGGGTGAGCGATCCGAAGAAAGTCGTCAAGGAAGGCGACAAGATTCAGGTGATGATTGTCGGCCTGGACAAAGATAAGAAACGCGTGTCGCTGTCGCTCAAGGGTCTGCAGAAGGATCCGTGGGAAGAGGCGGCCAATCAATTCCCGACCGGGACAGTCATTACCGGCACGGTGAAGAAGCTGGCGGACTTTGGTGCGTTTGTGGAGTTGGTGCCGGGGATTGAGGGATTGGTGCACATCAGCCAGTTGGCGCTGAAGCGCGTCAACAAGCCGAGCGATGTGGTCAAGGAAGGCGATACGGTCAGGGCGAAAGTTCTGGGCGTGGACCTGGATAAGCGCCGGATCAGTTTGTCGATGTCGGAAGTGGAGCGCGAGACGAAGATTGCCTCGGGCGAACTGGTGGTGCCGGCCGCACCGGCTGCGAAGACGGAAGAAGCCAAGCCCGGCGCGGCTGGGGCAGCGGCGAAATCAAACAAGCCCAAGAAGATTCTCAAGGGCGGTCTATAACCGAGCAGCGGGAAGGGCGATGCGTGGGCATGCGTCATTTCCTGCTGCGTGCTTCAAATATTTTTTGCCGGCCAGCGGCGGGGGTCCATCGGACAATTCCGTAAGGGCTCGTGGGACCGTTAGTTGCGCATCTTTGTTTGTGCATGATTTCACAAGACGTAAATAGAGGACCTACAAGTCTTTATATGCACGTTCTGTGAGACTGGATATCTTGGATGAATAAGTTCGTGAAGTTTATCTCAAGCAAAGACAAGCCTTTAGATATAAGCAGTTTGTGAAGCTTGTGAAATCGGGCACAATTGTCTTGATTTGATTGTGATAAAAAGTACGATATGTAAAGAAGAGGACTCTTTAGCATGGTGGAGCCGCCAGAAAAGGATCGCCAGCCGCCCGACAAAGCGGGTTGGATCGAGAATCTGGCGAAGCGGTCCACGGGACTTCCGAAAGATGAAGCGTCTTCTTCCGACACCGGCTCGCAGGGCGAGAAATCGCCTTGGGCTTACGCCGGTCTTGGAATCCAATTCGCGGGCACGGTTTGCCTGTTCGCTTATCTGGGGCATGTACTGGATCGCTGGCAGGGATGGAACAACTGGGGCCTGATCACGCTGAGTTTGGTTGCTGTAATCGGCAACATGTATCTGCTGATCAAAGAATCGATCAAGCAGGATCAGCCGCGAAAGAAGTGACGGAAGCGTTGCGGCGATCGTCGGTAAGGGAGAGAAAGCTCGATAAACATGCCCGTAGGGGCCTAGACGCACGGGACGACGGCACTGGGAGTGAGCGAAAAGAAACGGAGATGCCTTATGACAGCGATCATGAATCCACGTCGAACAGGAATGATGGAAGCCGCACCGCGGTCGATTGTCGCCAATTCGGTATCTGCGGCTCCGGGGATTGAGAACAAGCCAATTGCCGGCGGGGAAATCAACATCAAAGTGGCCTTAACGCCTGGGATGGTGATGTTGTTGGCCTCGCCGGTGGCGGTAGGGGTGGTGATGGGTTTGGGGTGGGTGGTTCTGACTTCCATGGGAATGGCGCTTTACGGCCGCGAAATGGTGGCCGGGGGCATTGTGGCGGTGGTGGGCGGAACGCTGGCGGCGTTGCCGGTGACGATACTGATGAAACGCGGCGTGATGGCGATCATGCAAGCGTCGCTGCTGTCGATGATGATCCGTTGCGGCGCGATCCTGATGGGGTTGCTGCTGGCGATGGGGCCGGGCTGGGCCTTGGACAAGATGCCGCTGGCGGTCTGGTCGCTTTGTTTTTACTTTCCGTTGTTGATCGTGGAGACGTCGTGCATCGCGTGGCTGGCGAACAAGTCCAGCCGCTGAGGCGCAAATACATCGAAGTGAGCTTGACGAAACGCATGGTTGGCTGAGAATAGCGGCCTTTCATGCCGGGAGCGAAAGCAAGAAATGACGATGACAGCAAACATGATGGGGGCCATGGGAGGATCGCTGGCGAGTGATCCGCTGGAGCACGTGGTCTTTCATCCTTTCTTTGGCGATGGCAAGGTGCTCTTCGAAGTGATGGGCTTCAAGATCTGGTGGGGATATTCGAGCCACCAGTTGATGTTGCTGATTGCCGCGGCGTTGACGGTGATCGTGTTCATCTACGTCGGCGTGGCGACGCGCAAGCGTCAGGTGCCGACGGGGGCGCAGAATTTTTTTGAAGCGATCCTGAGCTTTCTGCGGACGGAAGTCTTTCGTCCGGCGCTGAAGGGAAATGTCGATCGTTTCACACCGTTTCTCTGGACGTTCTTCTTTTTCATTCTGTTCTGTAACGTGCTGGGTCTGATTCCGGTGGGGGAAATGGCTTCGCTATTGACGGGCCGGCCGCAGCACATCTGGGGCACGGCGACGGGCAATCTGCTGGTGACGGCGGGTCTGGCCATCACGGCGTTCTTCATGCTGCACATTCTGGGCATTCTCGAACAGATCCGTATTGCGATGGATCCCAGTCTTGATCCCCATCATCACGGTGAGCATGGGTACGACGACGAGTATGGCTTACACAAAGGGCATGCCCATGATGCGACCGGCGGGCATGGTAAAGGCGTCGGTTTTGCGGCGGCGGTGGTGATCGGCATCGGCCGTTACATCTGGAATTTCGCACCGCATCCCGAGACCGGCATCAAGATCATGGACTTGCTGCTGTTCGTAGGTCTGCTGTTTCTCGAAATGATCGGGGCGCTGGTCAAGCCGTTCGCGCTGTGCGTGCGTTTGTTTGCGAACATGATCGCCGGCCATTTGGTGCTTGGGGCGTTGATCAGCGTGGTGACGTTTGGTGCGACCGCCTCGGCGATCGCGATCGGACTGGGCATTTCGGTGCCGGTGGTGCTGGGATGTGCGGGCTTGAGCATTTTGGAATTGTTTGTGGCGTTCCTGCAGGCGTACATCTTTACGTTTCTGACCACGTTGTTTTTGGCGTCGGCAGTGGCGCCGGAGCATTGAGAAATAAAACGACCCCCGGCGAGGCCTGGGGCTACACGATTTTGGGCTGGTAACCGACGCCGAAGCCCCTTGATTGAACGTCGGAGATACATTTTAGATCGGTCGCGATCATTTGATTCCCGCGAACCGGTCGCTAAGCCCAAAATGGGCAGGAGAACAGGTTATGTTGGACATTCTCGCACAGGCCACGAACGAAGCGGTCAAGATGGCTCCCAGCCTCCTCGGCGGGCAGGGCGGCAACGTCGGCATCGGCATCGGCGCCGCCGGCATCATGATCGGTGCGGGCCTCGGCATCGCCGGCGCCGCGCGCGGCATCGGCAACATCGGCGGCAGCGCCGTGGAAGCCATTGCCCGTCAGCCGGAAGCCAAGGGCTCCATCGGCACGAACATGATCATCGCCGCGGCACTGATCGAAGGGTTCACCTTCTTCGGCCTGGTCATCGGCATGTTGATGATGAACAAGCTTTCCTAAGCGGAAGATTGCGGGGTTCCGAGCCGACAGGTTCGGAACCCCTTTGGCTTGTCAGGGCCGGCCGCGCGAAGGCTGCGGATCAAGATCGATGGGCACCTGATAACCGTCTCGGGATACTGATAACGGGTCGTCGAGTCGGATTGCCGAATCCCGGAATCTGCATTAGCATTGGCGATCTACAAATTTTCACGGCGAATGTCCTTGAACGGGCATTGCGAAAGTGAAACGGCAGGAGTCCTCATGAAGCCGAAGTTGAGCGGAAAGCTGGTCATGCTGGCGGCGTCGATGCCGCTGTTTCTCAGCGCGACCGCCTGGGCGAGCGAAGTAAGAGAAGCGGTGGAAGAGAAGCCCGATCTGATGAAGTTGGATCTGGGATCGCTGATTCTCACGCTGCTGATTTTCGCGTGCCTGCTGGTGATTTTGGGCAAGTTTGCGTGGAAGCCGATTTTGCAGGGGCTGAAGTCCCGCGAGCAGGCGATTCGGGATTCAATCGAAGCGGCAGCCAAGGCGCGGGCGGATGCGGAACAGTCCGGTCGCGAGCTGGAGGCCAAGATGGCCGAGGTGCAGCGTCAGGCGGCACAGCAGCTTCAGCAGGCGAAGAACGATGCGTTGAAACTTGCCGAGACGATCAAGCAGCAGGCCGAGGCGGAAAGCGCCGCACTGAAGGACCGGACGATCCGCGAGATCGACGCGGCCCGGACGCAGGCGCTGGCCGAGATCAACACGCACGCCGCGGAGTTGGGCACGGCGGTAGCGCGGAAGATTCTGCAGCGCGATGTGAACGCCGACGATCAGCAGCGGTTGGTGGATGAATCGCTGGCCGAGATGGCGAAGAAGAACTGAGAAAGGGGTTGAGCGGCTGGATGGTTCAATCGTCAGTTGGGATTGCGAAGTCCCCATGAGCTGATTGACCCGTTGACCAATTGACCATAATTGATGCCCGACAATAGTTTTCAGATTGAAGCGATCGGCGCGGTTTACGCCCAGGCGTTGATCAACGAGGCGCAGAAGCAGAACGTTCTGAGCGACGTGACTGACGATGTGCGGGGGATCAGTGGGCTGCTCAAAAGCAACGTGGATTTTGCAGCGTTTACGCAGGCTGTGACCATCGCAGATGAAGAGCGGGCTTCCATTTTGACCAAGATTTTCGAAGGCCGCGTGCATGAGCTGACGCTACAGGTACTCAAGAGTCTTTCGCGGCGCGATCGGCTGATGTTCATTGGCGGAATGGTGCGGGCGTTCGAAGATATCCTGCACAAGGCTGCGGGCATTGTGGATGTGGAACTGGTCAGCAGCGTCGAGTTGCGGCCGGAGCTGATCAGCCGGTTGAAGGATGCGGTGGCGAAGTCCACCGGCAAGTCGCCGGAATTGACGATCAAAATCGATCCGTCGTTGATCGGCGGGATGACGCTGCGGATCGATGACACGCTCATCGACGGCAGTGTCGAAACGCAACTGGCGAAGATCAAGGAACAGATGAAGACCGGCGGGCTCTCGCGTTTGCAGAAGAACCCCGCGGCAGCGATGGTCTGACAAGAAATGACCCCCCTCCGGGCCATGTAAGGAAGAGGAAAGATGAAGTTCAAGGTTGATGAAATCACGTCCGTAATCCAGGCGGAAATTTCGCAGTACAAGAACCAGCTGGACGTGAACCAGGTGGGCAAGATCATCGAAGTCGGCGACGGCATCGCGCGTATCTACGGCCTGCGCAACGCGATGGCCGGAGAGATGCTGGCGTTTCCCAACGGCATCTTCGGACAGGTGTTCAACCTGGAAGAGGAAACCGTTGGCGCCGTCATCTTCGGCAACTACAAGGAACTTAAGGAAGGCGATACGGTCCGGACGACTGGCGAGCTGCTGAGCGTGCCCGTCGGCGAGGCGCTGCTGGGCCGCGTGGTGGATCCGCTGGGCCAGGCGATTGACGGCGGGCCGGCGATTCAGACGACCGAACGCCGGAAAGTCGACATCATCGCCCCGGGCATTGCGGATCGTCAGCCGGTGAAACAGCCGCTGCAGACGGGCGTCAAGGCCATCGATGCGATGATTCCGATCGGCCGCGGCCAGCGCGAACTGATCATCGGCGACCGCAAGACCGGCAAGACGGCCATCGCGATCGATACCATCATCAATCAGAAGAAATTCTGGGGCACGCCAGATGCGGTGGTCTGCATTTACGTCGCCATCGGCACGAAGGAATCGACCGTCGCGGGCGTGGTAGACGTTCTTCGCCGCGCAGGTGCGATGGATTACACGATTGTCGTCACGGCGTCGGCATCCGATCCGGCACCGCTGCAATACATCGCCCCGTACGCCGGTTGCGCGATGGGCGAGCACTTCATGTGGAAGGGCAAGCACGTCCTGTGCATTTACGATGACTTGTCGAAGCAGGCCCAGGCGTATCGCCAGCTTTCGCTGCTGCTGCGTCGGCCGCCCGGCCGCGAGGCGTATCCCGGCGACGTGTTCTATCTCCACAGCCGCCTGCTGGAACGCGCCTGCAAACTTTCCGAGCCCAACGGCGGCGGATCGTTGACGGCGCTGCCGGTCATTGAGACGCAGGAAGGCGAAGTTTCCGCATACATTCCGACCAACGTGATTTCGATTACCGACGGGCAGATTTATCTTGAGCCTGACCTGTTTGCCGCAGGCGTGCGTCCGGCCATTAACGTCGGTATTTCGGTGAGCCGCGTCGGCGGATCGGCACAGATCAAGGCGATGAAGAACAAGAAGGTCGCGGCTTCGCTGCGATTGGATCTGGCCGCGTATCGCGAGCTCGAGGCGTTCGCCCAGTTGGGCACGGAACTCGATCCGGCGACGCAGCGTCAGCTCGACCGCGGGGCCCGCATGGTGGAACTACTCAAACAGCCGCAGTACGAGCCGATGGACGTGATCGACCAGGTGCTGGTGATCTACGCCGGTTCGCAGGGGGCGCTCGATGCAGTGTCAAAGGATCAGGTGCTGGCGTGGGAGAAGGACTTCCTGGAGTACGTGAACACCACCGCGGCGGACCTGAAGAAGGAATTGGCCGCGAAGAAAGACCTGACGGCGGAAATCGAAGCGAAGCTGCAGGATGTGATCAAGAAGTTCAATGCGGTGACGCAGATTGGCAAGGCCCAGTAAACACTGTGGCCACGGATGCACGGATCCACGGAAATTTCACAGAGAACGGGATAGATTCTGAACTCTGAACACTGAGTGAAGAAACGATATGGCCAAGGCAAGAGTCATCATCAAGCGGCGCAAGGCTGTGCGAAACATCCGCAAGATCACGAAGGTCATGCAGATGATCGCGACGTCGCGCTATCAGAAGGCGTACCGGCGTGCGGTCGGGACGAAACCGTTCGTCAAGAAGATCGGCGAATTGGTGGCGTCGGCGGTGCAGGCGGTGCGCGGGTCGGGCAAGCCGATCGATCATCCGCTGCTGAAGGAACCGGCGCCGGGCCTCCAGAAGCAGGTGGTGCTGGTGGTCACTTCGAACCGCGGCTTGTGCGGCGGCTACAACGGAAATGTGCTGCGGCTGGCGAATCATACGATCAAGGAACTCGAAGCCGCGGGCGAGACGGTGGAACTGCACGTCAGCGGGAAGAAGGGGATCGCGTTCTTCCGTTTTCAGCATCGCGCGATGGCAGAGACGCACACGAAGATTGGGGACACGCCCAAATTTGCGGAGATCGAACAAGTCGCTGAGAAGTTCATGAAGTCGTACACCGAGGGGAAGATTTCGGGCGTCAAGATTGTGTACATGCGGTTCATCAGCGTGGGGCAGCAGCGTGCAACGGTGATCGATGTGCTGCCGCTGGGCGGCGTCGGCGGAGAAGCCGAGGCGGCCGCGCCGGTGCAGTATGATTTCATGCCCTCGGCCGAGGAATTGCTCAATGAGCTGATCCCGGTGACGGTGAAGATCACCGTTTTCCAGGCGTTTATCGAGGCGGCGGTTTCGGAGCAGATCGCCCGCATGGTGGCGATGAAGGCCGCAACGGATGCGGCCGACAAGATGGGCAAGAAACTTCAGCAGCAGTACAACCGGGCGCGTCAGTCGCAGATTACCTCTGAGTTGGCGGAACTCATGGGTGGCGTGGAAGCGATGAAATAACGATGAATGAAGAACGATGAACGATGAAAGGATACGGGCGCCACGGGATATCGAACAGAGAACGCTTGCTTATGCGGTGAGGGCCATCAAGCTGGTGAGGTTTCTGGAAACAACCAGAGACAGTGCCTCGCAGGTGATCTCGAAACAGTTTTTGCGTTCGGCAACTGCCATTGGAGCAAACCTTTCAGAAGCCGAATCGGCGGAAACTAAGCCCGATTTCATCCACAAATGTGCAATTGCACTCAAAGAAGCTCGGGAGTGTTTGTATTGGCTGCGGCTGATGGCCGCGGCAGAACTGATAGAGGAAAGAAGACTGGTAGAATTTTTGAATGAAACGAATCAGATTGTGGCAATTCTCACGACGATCATCAAACGTGCCAAGCGCTCGATCGCCTGATGCCTCTTTCATCGTTCATCGTTCATAATTCATCATTTCACGGAGTGACCAATGGCAGCCAATGGCGTGATTTCCCAGGTGATCGGCTCGACGTTTGACGCGGAGTTCCCGGAGGACCAGCTTCCGGGCATCTACAGCGCGGTGAAGGTGCAGGGCAACAATCGCGGCATCGAGATCAACCTCACAGGCGAAGTGCAGCAGCACCTCGGCGGCGGACGCGTCCGGGCGATTGCCCTGGGCAGTACCGACGGCCTTTCCCGCGGCATGACGGTGGTGGATACCGGCGCGCCGGTGACCGTGCCGGTGGGCGAGGAAACGCTGGGCCGCGTGTTCAATCTACTGGGCGAACCGATCGATAAGAAGGGGCCGGTCACGGCCAAGATGACGCGCGCCATTCACCAGCCGCCCCCGGAATTCAAAAACCTCGAACCGAAAACCAAAATGTTCGAAACCGGCATCAAGGTCATCGACCTGCTTGCCCCGTATGTCCGCGGCGGCAAGACCGGCTTGTTCGGCGGCGCCGGCGTCGGCAAGACCGTCATCATCCAGGAATTGATTGCCCGCCTCGCGCGGTTTCACAGCGGCTACTCGTGCTTCGCGGGCGTCGGCGAACGCACCCGCGAAGGAAACGACCTCTGGCTCGAAATGCAGGAAGCCAAGATCGGCGACACCGGCAAACACGTCATCGACCAGACCGTCATGGTCTTCGGCCAGATGAACGAGCCGCCGGGCTCGCGTCTGCGTGTCGCGCTGACCGCGCTGACGATGGCCGAATACTTCCGTGACCAGACGGGCGCCGACGTGCTGCTCTTCATCGATAACATTTTCCGGTTCACCCAGGCGGGTTCGGAAGTGTCCGCGTTGCTCGGCCGTATGCCGTCGGCCGTCGGATATCAGCCGACGCTGGGCACGGAGATGGGCGAACTTCAGGAACGCATCACGTCGACCACCAAGGGCGCCGTCACTTCGATCCAGGCCATTTACGTGCCTGCTGACGACTTGACCGACCCGGCTCCGGCGACGGCGTTTACCCATTTGGACGCGTTCACCTCGCTGAGCCGCGGCATCGCTGAGAAGGGCATTTATCCGGCGGTCGATCCGCTGGAATCCAACAGCCGCATCATGGACCCCAACTACATCGGCAAGGAGCATTACGAGGTCGCACAGAAGGTGAAGCGGACGCTGCAGCGTTACAAGGATTTGCAGGACATCATCGCGATTCTCGGCGTCGACGAGCTTTCGGAAGAAGACAAGCTGACCGTGGCCCGCGCCCGCAAGCTGGAGCGTTTCTTCTCGCAGCCGTTCTACGTCGGCGAAGTCTTCACGGGCAAGCCGGGCTCGAACGTGAAGCTGTCCGAGACGATCCGATCCTGCAAGGAAATCGCCGACGGCAAGTGGGATCACCTGCCGGAAGGGGCGTTCATGTACGTGGGCGTCGTGGAAGAAGCCGCGGCGGCCGCGGAGAAGATGAAGAAGGGTTGAGCGTTAGGCTCAAGCTGCAAGGTTCAAGTTCAAATTGAACGAACGGGGCGATGATTGAACGATCATCGCCCCGTTTTCATTGGTGGGCATGGCAGTTTCTGAGCGTGGTGTGACTACTTTGCTACATCCATGGATTTGGCGGAAGCTTCGAGAGCGGCGATGTCCTTGGTGAATTCTTCCTGATCGCCCCAGGCTTCAAACGTATAGACGAATCGTTTACCCGCAACAATGGCCAGCAGATAGCCGGTCTTCTTGGTACCCAGGTCTTTGGTCCCAGTCAGGATACGGGCGACGGCGTTATTGTTGAGGGTGGCATCGTATTCCTTGTCGATGGCGATGGCGCGATTCTCGGCGACGGCGCGGCGGGCGAGTTTCGCCCAGAACGCCTGATCGCCATTGTCGTAATTGTCTTGACGCTGGAGCTTGATGAGGATGCCCGCGGCCGACATGGCTTCAGTGCGGTAATCGCGCTCGAAATAACGGATGTAGGATTTGGGGAGGTCGAAGCGGATGCCGCGGCGTTCCCAGCGGGAGGTGTCGGGTGCCAGCTCGGTGTTCCCGGTAACCGCGCCGTCGGCAAGTTGCCGAACCCAGGCGAACGGGATCTGTGCGACGATCTGCCTTTGCGGCAGCGTGGAGTTCAGATCGAGACGTATCGTGGAAAACGCCGCTTGTGAGGAGAGAAATTTGATTTTGCCTTTCAGCAATTCGACAGTCTCGGTGACCCGCTGGAGTTCCTGTTCGATTTTCAGTGTGTCTTCGACCCTCACGCTCTTCTCGACAAGGGCGAGGAGACGCTTGCGGACATTCTCGGCGTTCTCCAGCCGAATGCCGAGGTCATGCATCTGTTCGGTGATGTCGTCGGCTTTGACGTGGCGATTCGTGACTTCTCCGAGCTTTTCAAAGGCGCTGAGCGCTTCGTCAAACCGGCTGATGGGCACCCGTACCGTAATGCTGTTGCCGGAGATTTCCTGCATGTAGCCGCCGAAGGACTTGGTCTGTTTCTGGACGGCGGCGAGGACTTGGGCGATGTCCGGCACAACCAGATTGAGACCGGCGTTGTAGATGACGATTCGTTGCTGGTCGGCTGGGGCAGCAGCTGGAGTGGAAGCGAGGGTCAGGACGCCGCCGGAGATTGGAGGCGATTGAGGGTCGGCAGATTCTGCAGGGAGCGTTGGATTTGCATCCGCCACGAGGCCCGATGTGGAATTGAGGAGAGTGTTGCGAAGCCTCAATTCCCCTGGGGATTTGTAACCTTGCGACTCGCATCCAGCGAACATGAGAAAAGCAGTAAGGGTGATCGCGAAGAAAATTCGGGTCATGGGGTCCTCCAGTAAGAGCGTGTTGAAAGTTAAGTGCGGAGCCAATGCGAAAGGTTCAATGATTCTTGGGAGAAAGGACCAAATCCCGCGTCGCGCGTTATATAGCGTCGCGATCGATCTTTGCGGATTTTAGGAGATGATTGAGCAATCCTGATTTCAGTGGTTTGTTGGCGTGAACGGGGATGGAGAGGCGGACAATCGAACCGGGCTTGCCGTAGATGTGATGGCTACCCGTCACTCGCAACAGTTGCCAGCCGCGGTGTTGAACGATTTTGCAGAGTTCCTTGCCGGAAATAGCCTTCACACCGCGATCTCCATCACACGCGGTCCCTTGCCATTTTTGGAACGGGGAGCACCAACCGAGAGACAGCCGAGAATCGCATCTTTCAGATTCTTGCGAAGTTCCTGCAGGGTTTCTCCCTGCGTGGCGCAGCCTGGAATGGCGGGCACTTCGGCCCAGTAGCCGCCTTCTTGGGCCTTATGGATCACCGCTTTTATTTTCATAGACTCACCTCGGATAGCTGATGCAGTATAGCGTCGCGGAGACGACCCGTTCAAATGGTAAGCCCGAGCCACTGGGCGAGTTGGGAGTGGGGGAGGTGGGCGAGATTTTCGACGGCGAAGGTGGCATGGCGGCGGACTTCTTCGAGGGGCAGGCTGGTGGCGACGCCGAGGACGCGTAAGCCGGCGGCGCGGCCGGCGGCCATTCCGCCGGCGGAATCTTCGATGACCAGCGACTGGTCCATCTTCAGTTCCGCATCGAACTCCAGGTTCAGACGATCGAACGCTTTGAGATAGCCTTCGGGGTGCGGCTTGCCGTGGCGGACGTCTTCGATGGCGACCAGCACGTCGAAGTGGTGTTGGAGTTTGAAGGCATGAAGAAGCTGCGCGATCTCCGCGCGGCGGGCGCCGGAGCAGATGGCACGCGGGACGCGCTGGGCTTCGAGAAAATCGAGCGTTTCACGCACGCCGGGAAGCGGATCGGCGAATTCCGTGAGCTGTTCTTCAAAAAGATGGTGCTTGGCGTCGGCGAGTTTTTGAATGAGCGGCTGATCGTGCGGGCGGCCGGCATCGCGGAGCATGTGGAACAGGCCCTCATGATCGCTGTAGACGATGTAGCGGGAGAAATAGTCTTGCGCGGCGATTTCGAGCGGGCCGCCGATGATGGAGGCGTGAAGCGCGAGAGTGCGATTGTATACGGCGAGGTGGAGGCGCTCGGTGTCGGCGATGACGCCGTCGAAATCGAAGATGACGCAGCCGGAGGGCATGAGGATTCCTAGGTTCGAGACGCGTGATACGAAGGATGGATTTTACGGGAGATGGGCGGAGAGTGGTAATGGGCTGGCTGGTCAGGTCGTTTAGTCATTGAGTCGTTAAGTGGGTCGTACGATCACGAGTGGCGGGAAGAGAGCTTGATGATCTGTGCGTGCTTTCTTTGACGGTTCTTGATCGCGAGCCGCCAGATGCCTGGGGATGTTTGCTGCAGAGCATCGAGTTCCATGCCTGTGAGGCTCTGCAAGGCGAGGGTTCCTTGATAGGCGATGAAAATGGCGCCTTCCCGGGCTCCGGCATCGGAGAGGACGAGTTCAACAAGTCCCTCGGTGGACCGGAAGTCGGCCAGTTCGGCGGCTCCGCAGGAGATGTGGAGCGTCGAGCCGATGAAGACCGGTTCGTTCCCGGGAGGTACGGGCGAAATCCGCAGGACCGAGCAGCCGTGCGTGGGCATGGCGTGGACGTGCAGGGCGGGGCCATCAAACTTCCAGCAGGTTTCATCCCAGAACGACCATGCGAAGAAGGGGCCTTCTGTCGGCAGGCCCGGGAGCAGGCAGAGGTCCAACGCCCAATCGCGGGGTAGTGCGGTGGGGTTGTATGCGGTCAGAGTTGCCGAGGTGCCCCACGGACGGCGTGCGACGAAGCCGAGTTCGCAGTGTTCCGGATCGATCCCGCCGCGGAGGGAACGGCCGGGTTCTGGTGCTGGCGGGGTGAGTATCTCAAACGCGCGGAGACGTTCTGCGGCGGGGCTTTTGTCGATGAGGTCGGAGATCATGGTGAGTCCGCCGAGGATGCCGACGTAGCTGTGCCAGGATCGCCATTCGTCGATGGTGAGGGCCCAAGTGGTGCCGAGATAGGTGACGTCGGGGTCGTTGGTGTAGAGGATGCGGTTGGAAAAGCTGGTTGAACCGACGGCTTTGAAGCATGCGGCGAGGCAGCAGGGATGCGGCGCGTACCACATGGCGTTGGAGTCGGGACCGATGCGTGAGCCGTCGGCGAAGCCGATGGTGCCACGGGTGAATCCGGAGCAGGAGAGCAGGTAGCCGGCTTCGCCGATTTCTTCGCGGTACAGGGCGTAGAGCGAGCGGTAGGCTTGCAGCCGGGTGAGCGAGTTGTCGTGGAAGCGGGCATTGTCGGAGAGGGTGTTGAAATCGATTTTGAAGTATTCGAACCCTTCGGCGCGGCAGGACCGGATGAGTTGGCGGAGGAACTGGCGGGCGGCGGGCTGGGTGGGGTCGAGCCAGCGGGCGCGGGGGCCCCAGTTTCCGGCTTCGCCTGCGAATTCGCCTTTGGCGTCGCGTTGAAACCAATCGGGATGGGATTTGAAGATGTCCGTGGATTCGTGGACGGCCAGCGGAGCCAGCCAGATGCCGGGGGTGGAGCCTGCGGCTTTGATTCGTTCGATGATAGGTTTCCAGCCGCAGGAGAAGGTGTCTTTGAGGGACCAGTCGCCGACAGTTTTCTGGAAGCCGTCATCGATTTGAATGCAGTCGAGCGGGATTCGCACGCGTTCCTTTGCGGCGGCGTCGGCGACGAGAAGGACATCCTCGGCGGTGATCTTGTCGTATTTGCTGTACCAACTGCACCAGCCGACGGGCGGCTGTTTTGCGGTGCGTGATCCGTGGGTTGAGGCGAGCCAACGCATCGTCAGGTCGAGGGCCTCGGCATAGGGCATGGCGAAGATGGCGATTTCTTGGGCGTCGCGCCATTGCCCCGGCGGGATGAGGATGTCGTTCATTTCCGCAGAGGCTTCGAGGCGAAGAGTGCCAGGATCGCATTTGCAGCGGAGGTCGACGAAGCTTACGGGGTCGCCGACGGCTGCGATGGTGAGGCCGCGTTTGCCGGCATCCGAGTAGAGGGTGAGAAAGTCACGGAAGCAGCGCCAGGTGCCGTCGGTGTGGAATTCGTCGGTAGGGAGTTCGAAGGGGATGGGCATTTTGTAGCCTTCCCAGCGCTCGATTGTTTGTTGGTTAAGGCTGGGCAGGGTTTCCGCAAGATTGCCGGCCCGGGCGGTATCGCCCAGTGTGGAGAGGTGCCACTGGGAGGGGTGGCCGGCGCATGCCAGACGCGGGGCGGTGAGCAGGCCGATCGATTTCAGGCGAATCGCCTGGCCGGTGAGATTGCCGAGCGAGGCGCTCACGAGCGCGACGGGTAAGCGGTCATGGAGTGTGATGCGCCAGTCGATCGCGATGCCGGTATCGGTGCGCCAGCGAAAGGATGTCTGCTTGCCGGAGCCTGCGAAGAGTGTACGGATGCTGGTGGAAATTAGCGGTTGGCCTGTGGGCAGGAGCACGATGGGGGTGGAACCTTCTTGCGGGCAAAGTTGCGCGCCCGGGAATACGGCTTCGAAAATTACGCCTGAGGCGTGAACCCGTAATGCGGTCGAGCTGATGGAGAAGCCTACATCACTTGTGCGATCTTGGAGTGAACTGCTGCTCACATGAGCCCCGATATTGACGCAAGGTTGAAATGGAACAGGGATTTTACGGGAGACGGGCGGGGAGGGGTAATGGTTGGTATGGCTAACCGATTGGCGTTGTCATTCTCCCGGGGCGAAGCCGCGGCGGAGGGTGTTTTCGGTGCAGACGCGGGGGAGGGTGAATTGCAGGAGGTACTCGCAACCGCCGGCTTTGGAGCCCAGGCCGGAGAGGCCGAAGCCGCCGAAGGGTTGCCGGCCGACGAGGGCTCCGGTGATGGGGCGGTTGAGGTAAAGATTGCCGACGCGGAATTCGCGGCGGGCGCGGGCGAGGTGCGAGGGTGTCCGCGAATAGACGCCGCCGGTGAGACGATAGGTGGAACTGGTGGCGATGCCGAGGGCCTGCTCGAACGTGGCGGCTCGGATCACCGCAAGGACCGGTCCGAAGATTTCTTCGTTGGCGATGGCCGCGGTAGGGGGGACGTTGGTGAAGATGTGCGGCCCGATGAGCGGCTTGCCGTGAATTGTGCCGGTTGCTGCGGAAGCGTAGGCGAGGGTGGCTTCGGTGCGACCGAGATCGATGTAGCGGCGGATTTTGTCGTCGGCAGTTGCGTCGATGACCGGGCCGATGTCCGTGGCAGGATCGAGCGGATCGCCAATTCGCAGCGAGCGTGTCGATTCGATCAGGCGCGAGAGAAACAGATCGTGAACGCCTTCGAGCACGATGACGCGAGAGCAGGCGGAGCATTTCTGGCCGGCATAGCCGAACGCGGACTGCCGCACGCCAAGGACCGCTTCATCCATGTCGGCCGAGGCGTCGATGATGATGGCATTTTTGCCGCCCATTTCGCAGACAACGTGTTTGACGAACGGTTGCGTGACGGTGGTATTGGCGGCTGCCTGCACGATGTCGAGGCCGACGGCTTTGGAGCCGGTGAAGGCGATGAGGGCGACGCGCGGATCACGAACGAGGGCGGCGCCGATGGTTTCTCCGGGACCGGGAAGGGAATGCAGTACCTCGCGCGGAATGCCGGATTCCCACAGGATTTCACACAGCACCGAGGCGATGGTGGTCGCTTGTTCGGCGGGTTTGAGGATGGCCGTGTTGCCGGTCACCAGTGCGGCGACGGTCATGCCCGTGGCGATCGAGAGGGGGAAATTCCACGGGCTGATGATGGCCGCCACGCCGCGGGGGTCGTGCCATTGCTCGTTGAGTTCTCCGCCGAAATGATTCAGACGCTGGGGCGTCGCCAGGGCCAGCGACTCGCGGGCGTAGAACTCGCAGAAATCAATGGCTTCGCAGACATCTGCATCGGCTTCGGACCACGTCTTGCCGGACTCGCGGATGATGATGCCCGAGAGTTCGTCGCGCCGCGTTCGCAGCCTTTCGGCAGCGCGGAGGATCAGGTGGCTTCGCTCCTGTGGCGGACGGTCGCGCCAGGTGCAGAACGCGGTCAGGGCTTGCGTCAGTGCAAGATCGAGCATGGCCTCGGAAGCAGTGACCGGCAACGATGGGAGCGTTGCGGAGGCAATTGCCCGGCTGAATTCTTCGCGCGTTCTGGGGGCGGAAAAATCGCGCGGCGGTTCATTGGTGAAGGGTGCGGTTTCGGTTTCAGACCGGATGGACGCGGGCTCGGCGGCCAGAACGTCACCATGAGCATCCGGCGCGGCGAGCAGGTGATCGGGGTCGGCACGGTCGATGAATCCGGCACGGAGCCACGATTCATTTGAGGTGTTTTCCAGCAGCCGGCGCACCAGATACGCCATGCCGGGAATCATTTGTCCGATCGGAACGTACTGGCGCAGCCGGTAGCCTTCGGCGATGATTGCGGGTTTCAGTTCCTCTGCCATGCCGTGAAGCATTTGGAATTCGAGGGCATTTTTGGGCAATCCGTGGGCTTCCAGGCAGGCCATCGCATGGGCGATCGAGCGGGCATTGTGCGACCCGACGGCCAATTTGATTCCACCGGTCGTGGCGTGTTGCGGCATTGCGTCGATCAGCAGCCGCGTCATGCGCTCGAAACATGCATCCGTTTCGCGTTTGTGCCGCCAAACGGGCGATGGCCAGTTATTCAGTTGAGCGTGAATGGTTTCGTAATCCCAGTAGGCGCCTTTGATGAGGCGCACGGTGATGATGCGTCCGGTGCGGCGCGCCCATTGAATAAGGGATTCTGCATCGGCCTCGCCGGACGTGAGATAGGCCTGCAGCGCGATGCCCGCGGGGAAGTCGATCGCCTCGCAACAGCGTTTGAAGAGGCGGATGGTCAGGTCTTTGAGGTCATGCTGCTCCATGTCGAAGTTGATGAACACGTTGAGATCGCGTGCTCGTTCGAGCAGCGGGTGGAGATGATGAAACATGCGTTCGACGGTCGCATCGGTGTCGGCAACGCGGATGCTGGCGTCGATGGCGCTGATCTTGAGCGAGATGTTGGCGCGCGGAATCGGGCCGAGGTGATCTTCCTCGAGTTGCTCGGAGTGCGGCCAATCAATCACGAGTTCGGTCAAGGCGCCAAGCAACTCGCCGTAGCGATGCCGGTAGATGGCTGCCTCCCGGTCGGAAACGCAGGCTTCGCCGAGCAGATCGACGGAGAAGGCGATATGCCGGTCCCATAGCGTGCGCAGCACGGTACTGGCGGATGCGATATCGGCGCCGGCGATGAAATTGCCGGCCATGTTTTCGATCTGTTTGGACACGCTGCGGGCGAGCGTACCCCGGGCCAGCTCGCCGGCTTTCAGGGCCACGCCCAGACCCGTCGGCAGCGTCACATGCGGCTGTACCAGGTAATCATGCAGGTGTGCCAGAATCGCATCGGGCGTTTTCAAGACCGGAAAAACATCGATGAAACGGAAAAGCTCCGTCTTGAAATGCGGATCCTTCATCGCCCAGGTGAGGAGGGCATCCGACCAGAATTTGCGGGAAAGAACTGCCTGGCTATGGCTGGCGGCTGCGGTGAGTAAATGGCGGCCGAGGATCTGCGTTCGCGATTCGATATCGCGTGGCATGGTGAGGGCGGCCGGACCGGTTGGCGGCTCGGCCGTCGCGCCGTGGTTGCCGTTGGATCGCCATTGCCAGGGCATGAGGCACCTCCCCGGGAATACCAGGTCGAAGTTCCATCATGATCATAGCGCGGCACTTCGGGGATGAGTGCATGGCGGAATTGGCGGACAGTCGCTACGCGATTTTTTCCAGGGCGGCGAGAATTTCGGCGTCGTCGCGTTCCTGCTTCATCGGTTGTTCCTTGAAGTACGCCACCTTGCCGTTGCGGTCGACGATCACCGTGGCCCGGCGGCCGATGTTTCCTTCGGGCAGGAACAGGTCATATTGCTGGACCACTTTGCGGTGGATGTCGGCGAGCAGGTCATACGTGATGCCGCGGGCTTCGCGGAAAGCCTTGTGGCACCAGACCGAATCGATGGAGATGCCGAGGATGACTGCGTCTTTGGCGGCGAATTGCGGCAGATCGTGCATGAAACACTTGTGTTCATTGGAGCAGACCGGCGAGAAATCCAGCGGATAGAACGCCAGCACGACTTTCTTGCCGCGGAGCGAGGAGAGTTTGATTTTGACTTTGTCCTGATTGTCGAGCTCGAAATCGGGGGCATCCTGTCCGACGACGATTGGCATTTGCGGCTCCTGTAAGCGTGAAAGTTTTCCCACGGGGGAATTGTAGCGGGCGGTTCCGCAGAAGTCAGAAGCCGGAGCGATGGGGGGGAAAATTCCGCGCGAACCTTTTCCCGATTTGCACGTAAGTAGGATATGCAAGTCGCTTGCATAAATGGCCGAAGAAGTGATAGACTAACGGTGGAATCGTGGAATTGAGGTTCTCATGTTGTGGAAGTTTCTGGGCGGATTAAGTGTTCTGGCGATGCTGGTCACGATGATCGCCTGCAGTGGCGGCTCCGGCGTGCAATCTGCCGGCAAGCCCACTGCTGTGGCGACCATCTTTGCCTATTTCGATGCCCTGCGCTCCATCGGCGGCGAGGATATCAACGCCGTGATCCTCCTGCCCCAGGGCACAAGTCCCCACGAATTTTCTCCCACGCCCAGGGATAAAATCACCGTCGATGGCGCGCAGCTCATCGTCAAGGCCGGCTTGGGGCTGGATGTCTGGATCGACAAATTGCGCGCGGATAACCAGACGGCCAGGGTGCTGGATGTGGGCGCTGGCCTAGAGGCAATCAAGACGGAAGAAATTGCCCTCCCCGGGCAATCCAGGGAAGAACTGGAGGGAGCGGGCAACCCTCACGTGTGGCTGGACCCGCAGAACCAGATGAAAGCTGCCGATGAAATTCGGGATGCGCTGATTCAGATCGATCCTGCGCATAAGGATGCCTACACGCAGCGGGCGGCGGCTTATCGGGCCGACCTGAACACACTTGATGGCGAGTTTGCCGCGGCCACTGCCGGGTTCAAACACAAATCCTTCGTCGGGTTCCATTCCGCCTATGCTTACCTGGCGCGGCGTTACGGGCTTAAGCAGGTGGCGGCGATTCAGGAAGTCGGCACAGGCGGGATGAATGTCGCGCAGATTCAGAAGGTCATCGAAATCATCAAGGCCGACAACGTGCCCGTGGTCTTCAGCGAAACCGCTTTCGACGCCAAGCAGGCCGATGTGGTGATACAGGCCACGCACGTGAAACTGGGAACGCTCCAGCCGCTGGAGACGTATGATGACATTCAGGATACGTACGTGAAGCTGATGCGGGAAAACCTTGCACAACTCACTAAGGCGATGGCGGAATGATTGCGCGTACAATGGTAGACGGAGGCACAAGCCTATGACATTTCTGCCGCTGAGCGCGCCGCACACGCACGTGGATGCCGGTTCGGATCTTGGTAAGCACCAAGGCATCGACGTCGTCTGCCTGCATAACGTCAGCTACGCGTATGAACACAAGCCGGCGCTGACGAACATTACGCTGCACGTTAAACAGGGATCGACGCTGGGGATCATCGGCCCCAACGGCGGCGGGAAGAGCACGCTGCTGAAGTTGATGCTGGGAGTGCTGCAACCGGATGAAGGCACGATCACCATTATGGATCGCAAGCCCGTGGATGCGTGCCGCGATGGTTCGATCGTCGGATATGTGCCGCAGCGCCATGTGCTCGACTGGACCTTTCCCATTACGGTGCGGCAGGTGGTGCAGCTGGGGCTTATCGGGAAGAAGCCGGTCTTCAACTGGTTCACCCGGCGGGATCACGAAGCGGTCACCGTGGCGCTGCGTGCGGTGGATATGCTGGCACAGGCAGATCGGCCGATCGGTGGGCTTTCCGGCGGGCAGCAGCAACGGGTATTTATTGCCCGCGCGCTCATCGCACGGCCGAAGATTTTATTCCTCGACGAACCGACGACGGGCATCGATCAGGCCGGGCAGGAAATCTTCCTGCAGTTGCTCGATGAATTGAAAAAGCAGTTCGGGCTGACGCTGGTCATGGTGTCGCATGATCTGCGCAGCGTGGTGGCCAGTTGCGATCGCGTGGCCTGCCTGAACCGCACGCTGCACTATCACGACCGCCCGCAGGGGCTTTCCAAGGATGTGCTTTTCAAGGTGTTCCAGTGCGACATGGACGCCGTGCTCGATACCCATTCCGATCTGCACGACGCGACCTGCTGCAGCCATGAGCACTCCGGGCCGTGCTGCGATCACGATCATCCGCATCACAACCCGTTGGCGCCGCCGAAGAAAAGCTGAACTAGGAATTTCATATTCTGTGACCGGAAAACCATGCACGACTTCCTCAATAATATTGTTTCATTTCACAAATCGTTGATCGTGGGATTTGCGCTGGCGGCCACCTGCTCGCTGTTGAGCGTCTTCGTGGTGCTGCGGCGGATGGCCATGATCAGCGAAGCCGTGGCGCACGCCGGCATCGGCGGGATTGCGGTGGCGCTTTTGGCGGGATACTTTTTTCCGGCGACGGATGGCCCGGTCATGCAGCAGATCATTACGGGCATCTTCTGCCTGGGCACGGCGCTGGCCATCGGATACGTGACGCGGACGCGGCGTGTCACGGAGGATTCGGCCATCGGGATTTTTCTCGTCGCGTCGATGGCGCTGGGCATCCTGCTGCTCTCGGTGCGTTCCAAGTTTCCGGTGCTCAGCGGTCAGACTCGCCCGGCGTCGATCGAGAGCGTACTCTTCGGCGATCTGATTTCCGTCACCACGACGGACATGTGGATCGCGATCGTTGCCACGGTGGTCGTCTTCGGACTGGTCATCGCGCTTTACAACGAGTTTTTGTATACGACGCTCGATGAACAGATGGCCCGCATCAACGGGGTGAACACTCGGCTCATTAACACGTTGCAACTGGCGATGATTTCGCTGGTCATCGTCGTCGGCGTGCGGATGGTGGGGGCCCTGATGATCACCGCGATGACCATCCTGCCGGGAGCGACTGCGTGCATGATTTCCCGCCGGTTCAACGGCGTGCTGGTCGGTTCACTGCTGGTGGGAATTCTCGGCATCGGCGGCGCCCTGCTTCTGGCCATCAATCCGCCGCTGTCAAGCTATACGTCCGGCCCGGTCCTCGTGCTGACGCTCTTTCTCATCTTTGTGGTCGTCTGGGGCATTCGCCACATCTTTAAGCCCAAGATCGAATATGAAACGGTGGTGGGGGGGCATGCGGATGAACATGATCACGAGCATGAAAACGAGCACTCGCAACTTCATTGAGATGCAGAAGCGTTATTTCTTTTCGATTTGAGCTGTGACGCGGACGATGCGGTTGAGGGCCTTATCGATGGTAACGTGAGCATATTGCGGAGGGCATCACATTGACAAAAAAAAGACCGCGGATTTCGAGAACCTGCCCAGACCCCTCCGCCGAGGTCTGAGCAGGACGAAATCCGCGGTCTTCAGTTAACCGCTGTTGTTACGCGAGGTCGAGTTCGACCCGCAGGATCTTGCCTTCGGCCGAATCCTGCATCTGGAAGCCGAGGCCGTCGCAAATGCGGCGCATGTCGGTATTTTCCGGCAGGATGTAGCCGATGATGTGCGTCACCTTTTCCTTCTTGGCGATATCGATGAGGTTCTGGAGGAGCTTGGTGCCCAAGCCCTTGTTGTGCCATTTGTCGGAAATGAGTAATGCGAATTCCGCTTCATGGCGGCCGCGGAGACGCGAGAGGCGTCCGACGCCGAGGATCTGCCGCTGTTTGCTGGCCGGATCGACGTGTTCGGCAACGAGGGCCATCTCGCGGTCGTAATCGTTGAAGCAGACGCGCATCAGCCGTTCGTGGGCCGTGCGTGTGCCGAGTTTCATCGACAGGAAGTAGCGGTGCCGCACCGATTCCTCGGAGAGCGTGGCATGGAAGTTGACCATGAGCGGCTCATCTTCGGGGCGAATGGGCCGGAGCGTGACCGGCGTGCCGTCGGTGAGCTTCCAATCGCTGATGTATTCGGTCGGGTACGGCCGGATGGCCACCCGGGGAAGCTGTGCGTCGGTCTTGTTCAGGTCGTGCAGAATGACGCGGGCATCGAGGGCGATCACGCCATCGGGGCCGGCCAGCACGGGATTCATATCCACTTCCTTGATCCACGGCTGCTGAACCAGAAGCTGACTGAAGCGGACGAGGAGCGTTTCCAGGCCGGCGACATCCACCGGCTTGCGGCCGCGGACGCCCTTGAACGCCTCGGAAACCTTGGTCTGCTCCATCAACCGCCGGGCCAACGTGGAATTCAGCGGAGGCAGGGCCAGGGCCCGATCCTTGAAGACTTCCACGAGCTGCCCGCCGGATCCGAACAGGATCACCGGGCCGAACTGGGCATCGGAGGTGGAACCAATGATGAGCTCGTACGCGTCGGATTTCTTGATCATGGGCTGGACGGTGACGCCGCCGAAGTGTTCGGCGCCCTTCTTTTCCGTCACGTTCTTCTTGATGGTGTTGAACGCTTCTTTCACGGCGGCGGAGGTCTTGACGTCCAGAATGACGCCGCCGACATCCGTCTTGTGCGAAATCGTCTGCGAGTAGAGTTTGATCACGACGGGGAAGCCCATCTTTTCGGCGCACTTGGCGGCTTCATCCGCTGAGTCTGCAACGTCCGTCGGCGTCACCGGAATACCATAGGCCGCCAGCAGCTTCTTGGAATCCGATTCCGTCAGCAGCGTGCGGCCCGCTTCGCGCGTCGACTTGATGATGCGTTCCACCGTGGCCAGATCGACCGCGTCGTCATCGCGCGGCGTCGGGGTTTCATAGAGGGCCTTGATCGACTCATCGTACTGCCACATGTAATTGAACATGCGGGCGGCGGTGTCGGGATAAGCGAACGTCGGCACGCCGCCGGTGTTCAGAATGTTCTCGCCGGTCGCCACGAACGGTCCGCCCATCCACGAGGCCAGTACCGGTTTGCCGAGATCCTTGGCGACCGCCTTGATGGCTTCGGCGGTGCGGGTCGGGTCGGTCATGTCCTGCGGGGTGAGGATGATGAGCATGCCATCGGAGTTTTCGTCGTGGGCGACGAGTTCGAGCGTCTTGGCATAGCGCGTGGCGTCGGCATCGCCGAGGACGTCCACGGGATTGTTGTGCGACCACGCCGCGGGAAGGAATTTGTTGAGTTCTTCCATCGTGCCCTGGGAGATCGGCGTCAACTCGCCGCCGCCGATGACCAGTGCGTCCGTGGCCAGCACGCCGGGACCGCCGGCATTGGTGACGATCGTCATGCGCTTGCCCTTGGGCCGCGGCTGCTTGGCGAGCACTTCCGCCATGTAGAACAGGTCGGCAATGGTGTTGACGCGCAGCACCCCGGCGCGACGGAACGCCGCATCCAGCACGGAATCGGAGCCGGCCATAGAGCCGGTGTGCGATGCTGCGGCCTTGGCGGCGGCATCCGAACGACCGGCCTTGATTACGATGATGGGCTTGGTCAGCGCCACTTCGCGTGCCGCCGAAAGGAATCGCCGGGCATCCCCGATCGATTCCATGTAAATCAAAATGGCCTTGGTCTGCGGATCTTCGCCGAGGTAATCGATCAGGTCGCCCCAGCCGATGTCCACCATCGAACCGAGCGAGGCAAACGCCGAGAAGCCGACCTGCTCGCGGAACGACCAGTCCAGAATTGCGGTACACAGCGCACCGGATTGCGATAGAAACGCCACCGACCCGGACCGTGCAATGTCCGCGGCAAACGTGGCATTGAGACCGATCTTGGGATTCATGAATCCCAGGCAGTTCGGTCCGAGGATTCGCATGTTGCAGCGCCGGGCCGTTTCCATCAGTTGGCGTTCAAGCTCGATGCCCGGCGCCCCCATTTCCTTGAAGCCCGCGGAAATCACGATGGCTGCCGGAACGCCCTTGGCGCCGCATTGTTCGATCACGGCCGGAACAGATGCTGCGGGAGTGCAGATCACGGCCAGATCGACAGCCTCGGGAATCGCACCGATGTTTGCATAGGCTTTGATGCCCAGCACGCTCGGACGTTTCGGATTCACCGGGTAAACCGTTCCACCGAAGGGATTCTTGAGCAGATTCCACAGCACCGTGCGACCGACGGAGCCTTGCGTTTCCGTCGCGCCGATCACCGCCACGCTCTTGGGCGAAAACAGCGGCTCCAGCGAGTTACGACTGCGCTGCGTACGTGTATTACTGAGCCCTTCCTTGAGTACTTCACCGACCATAGAACACCTTTTCTAAAGAAGCGGACAATGCGGTTCAATATAAGATAAAAAGGTCCATTATTCAAGTGTTTGGAGTCGAAATTTGTTATGTCAAAATACCAGATTTCAGGGGATTTCCATGACATTTTTGGGGAACTTCAGGAATTCTTCGCGTCCCGATGACATCAGGCGGAGTCAGTGTAGTGCGACCACGCCATCTCCTTGCCTGTCCGGCAGAAGATTAGCGACCCCTTGCCTCCAGGTGCGGCTGATTCTGCCGGCACCGAGGCATCACTGTTCACCGAAGCGCCATGCGCGGTTTCGAGTACGGAGTCTCCCACGTAATGCCTGTCTTCAGGCATTGCTCCGCCGCTCGAAACCGACTCGCAAATCAGACAGTTTCGACAACCCGTTTGACATTGGTGGCCTTGAGACCTTTAGGGCCGGGTTCGGTATCGTACTCCACGGTTTCGCCTTCCTTGAGCGTGCGAAACCCCTCGGTCAGAATCGCGGTGTGATGGACAAAAATGTCCTGCCCGCCTTCCCCGAAGATAAACCCGAAGCCCTTCTGATCGTTAAACCACTTGACCTTCCCCTGCGTACGGCCCACAACAGTTCTCCCAAAAGCACACGCCCGATGTTCAAAACCTGAGGGCGGCGGCGGACCCGCTTACCAGGTTACAATGCGCTGTAGCACCACGATTTTACGCCACACCGCTGATTGCCATTCGCATACATCTAAATTTTTATATACCTATGAATTTATGGCCTGCTTGTCGGTGATCGTCAATTGTTTGCCCGAGATTCTCTGAGTGATACTTCTGTTAAGCCTTATGACCACAAATACGTACGTATGATTGCGGAGGAGTACTCAGAAAACTCTTCTATCTTCAGCCTGTCCAGCTATCCGTAGAAATGCCCACGCATTGTACTACCAAAGGGGGGGGCTTTGGCTAGCGGAAAACGGCGGGATCTGAAAAGTTCTTTCATGCGTATATTAAGTGGACGCTTGGCGTAGGACCTTTATCGTTTTCGGACGTCCACAGCTATTGTCCTAGTTATCGGTCAGTACACGATTTACAGCAAAAGTCTTGGCGTGAACACGGTACTCGGGGTAAAGTGGAATGATGAGAATTGGCACCACGCCAACGAGAGTTTGGGCCGCTTGTGAATGATGGCAATGGCATAATTTCCGGACCTGTCAGTAGGCGTAAGCACGTCCTCGGCGTCGCCGTGCGCGGTGACGCATGGCCGGAAAGCCTGTCGCAGGGTGCCGCTTGTGGTGATCTGGCGCTGGAATGCTGCCTCGGCTCGTATGCCGCGGCCGCTCGTGTCGCCGAACTCGGTCGTCCGAGTGTCGCTGGTCTGCTTTTGGACGTCAGCAGTTGTACGCAGCATGATGTCTTGGCGATCAGCCTCTTTGCACGCATGGGTCTGACGGTCTGGATCATCGGTATCGAGAGCCGGCCGGCACGCGGCACCGATGCCCTGCAGCGCGGCGCGCTGCCCTGGTCGACACATGCGGTCCCTCTCCCAGCCATGCCGCGTGAACCTTCACACCAGACGCCGGAGGTTGTGGCCAATGAACCCCGCACGGCTCCGGCGCACCCACGAAACGAACCGGATGTGATGGATCAGGTGATACGCGAGGATGTGAACATCGAGACAGCAGATGCCTCGCATCGTTATGATGAATTGCAGGATCAGTCGGTGCTCAGCGATGCGGAAATGCGTGCATTGCTGGGCGCTTCGGAGTAGTCCGCGAATTCTTTTCCCCGGGAGGCATCGGTGGCCCGATCACTTGGACTCAGTAAAACGCATGAGGTCCGCGGCGAAACGCTCGCCGATCCGGCGCCCGCGCGCCGGCAAGTGCTCCTGATCGGATGCGACGGCACCCAGATCCGTGCCGCGATTGAACAGGTTTTGGCGAAAACAACAACCGATTGGACTCTTGATGTCGCCGAAAGCTTCCTGGAAGCGGTTCTGGTTTCGGGCAGCCGTCACGACGATTCCGGCGCGGCCGGGCCCGTCGTTTTTCCCTTGATTCTGGCCGGTATTTCCCAGGAAATCGATCAGATCGAGGCGGCCGTTCGCAGCCTGCGAAAGGTCAACCCCCATTCGATGATCGTGCTGCTGTGTGAACCGGGCGATGAAGTCTTGTGCCGCCGGGCCAAGACCTGGGGCGCGGATGATTACGCCATTTTCCCCGTGGGGCAGCGCGAACTATCGCATACGCTGGAGTGTGCCGCGAAGATGTGGCACGAACGCACCGAAGCGCCATCGGCTGAACCGGTCGCCTCCGAGCCGGAGTCGCATATTTCGGAGACTCCCGCGGCCCAAGCGCCGGCAAAGAATAATCGTGTCCGGAACGCGAGCCTTGCCGAAAGCGGCGAGCGCGGTGTCCAGACGCCTCATCCATCCTCGGGTATCTCGCCCGCCGAAGC
>Ga0114951_10000611_pt1 | contig 48060 bp, 43 predicted proteins | sample AM7aDNAmetaG_FD_88677 | JGI IMG/M metagenome (GOLD analysis project Ga0114951, IMG submission 88677) | Freshwater microbial communities from Finland to study Microbial Dark Matter (Phase II) - AM7a DNA metaG | ecosystem: Environmental > Aquatic > Freshwater > Lake | place: Finland: Lake Alinen...
CCGCCGTGCCTATGGCTACCGGGATGACGAGTACATGAAGCTAAAAATTATCCAGGCGTGCTCGTCTTTAAGGTTTTTTCAGCCGTGGACGGTGGCGTTCAACAATTCAGAATGAGCCGAATAAACTATGCAATAATTCTATGCAAAATCCCGTCCGCAAAGTATCTTACAGACGGGATTACATTAAAATGGTGCGGAAGGAGGGACTTGAACCCTCACGGCTTGCGCCATAGGCTTCTGAGACCTACGTGTATGCCAATTTCACCACTTCCGCAAAATGAGATTTCGCTGGAGCTGCCGGGGGATTCCCCCCTGTTAAAGTGTGATATAGTATATGTATTAATTTTAAAACTGTCAACAGCGGCCTGGGAACAAATGATAATAAAGTGCCTCTTGGTATTATTTATTTTTACAGCGGGCCGGGCTTGGGCTGCTCCCGGTGCGGCAGTTCAAGCGCTTCGTGCGGTTGAACTTGAGCGCCAGTCTCAAGAACGTGAACACGGGATCACCCGAACGCGGAATTTCTATTTTGACAGAGTGCGGATAGATATCGCGGTGGGGCGTGAACAGAAGTCTTTATTAGAGAAGCTGGTGAACGGCTCCCGGCAACGCTTCTTGAATGCCGATGACGTTGATGCGTTATGCCAGCGCGTCAAGAGTGTCATGCTGGACAATGCCCTTAATACGGAGAATTTCTCCTGCCTCATCCAGGATGGTTCCTTCGAGGTAAGGTCTGGATCTTCTGGACCATAGAAGCCCCCTTCATCTTTCCTGATCAAAATAGAATATTTAGAGATTCCAGAAATAAAACTGAAATTCCTGCCGGATTTTATATTTTCATAATATTTTGTGAAATATATAGTTACAGCATAGAACAAGGTTTTCTGCCAGGTGTAAAAGTTTAGTGGCATAGCACGCCTGAGGTGTGCTATATTTGAAATAATCAATCAGTTAAAAAAACGTTTTCTCGCTTGTAAGTCTTTGCGCGGGAGAAATCTATCCAAGAGGGGATGTCGTATGGAGATCATCAATCGTTTATTCCGGGGGCTTATCGTGGGCTGCATGGTGTTGGCCCAGTCCCAGGCTTATGCTTTGCCGTCTGGTGAAGCGGTAGTCCCTGGCTCTGGTTCGGCTACCTTTAATACCAGTGTCCCCGGGCAGTTGACCGTCAACCAGAATACGGGCAAGGTTATCATTAATTATGATTCTTTTTCTATCGGCCAGGCTGAAACGGTTCAGTTCAATCAGCCCAATGCCTCGAGTATCGCGCTTAACCGCGTGACAGGCACCAGCCCATCCAGCATTATGGGCACCTTGCGTGCCAACGGGCAGATCTTCCTCATTAACCCCAATGGTGTGCTTTTTGGCCGTACGGCCCAGGTGGATGTGCGCGGGCTCGTGGCATCAAACATGAATATATCGAATGCCGATTTTTCAAGCGGCAACTATTTTTTCCAGGGGAAAAATGGGTCGGTGATCAACCAGGGTGTCATTTCGGCCCCGGGTGGGTATGTGGCCCTCATCGGATCGCATGTCATCAACAGCGGTTATATTACGGCGGACCTGGGTTCCGTGGCCCTGGCCGCCGGCAACAAGGTGACCTTGAGCCTTGATCCCCGCGGGATCGTGAATGTGGCCGTCAAGGATCCGGCGATATTCAATGCCTCCGTTGATGCGGCTGTGAGGAATGATGGTGTTATCCAGGCCAATGGCGGAAAGGTTATCCTGACAGCCAAGGCGCTTAATTCTGTTTTTGATCATGCGGTCAACAATGACGGTGTCATCGAGGCCCGATCGATCAAGTTCCACGATGGGAAAGTTTTTATCTCCGGCGATAAGGATGTTGCCATCGGCGGCACGATCGATGGCGGGGATGTGACGGTGGCGTCGAGTGCGGGCGATGTGGTGCACGAGCTCGCGGGTGTCGTCACTACCCACGGCGGTGATTTTAAGGGGACGGCAGCCCGTGATTATATCCTGACCGATGGTTCATCGGTGGATTCGGGTAACGGGACGATCGATATCCTCGCCGGAAGGGATATCCGTATCGGGGCGCCTTCCCGGAGAGATGTTTACCGGTATGCCTGGCGCAATGGGGGCGATAGCCGCATGTATGGCGGCGAAGGGGATTTTGACAATGTTGTTTTCCAGGCGCATGTGATGAAGGCCGAAATACCTGCGGGGGCCGCGATCCGTTCGGATAAGGATGTGTTCCTGACAGCGCTCAACGGCGGTATCTCTCAGACGGGTGGCGATCTTGCGGCCAATAATTTGATGCTTTCGACAAAGACAGGCATGCAGGGGGTCGGGTTTAACGGCGGGCTTCTTGTCAAAGTCAATAACCTGTCGGCCGTTAATCGCGGTTCGGGAGATATCCGCGTCAAGGATCTGAAGGACCTTGCCGTGGCCGACCTGACATCCCGTCATGGCTTAAACAGCGGTGTCCAGGGCACCAACGGTGTTGATAACAAGGCTTCTGGCGGTGCGATTGATCTTGCGGCCAAGGGGGACATGAATGTCAAGGCGCCTGTCATCGGGCGGGGCAATATTATCCTCAGGGCGGCCGTGACCATCACCCAGTTCAAGGGCGGGGATATCACCATCGATCGTGTGGATGATGCGCTGATGGGAGTTCCGGCAAATGTCCATAGCACCTCGCATCCTGCGGGTGTCTGGGAATCCGGCGTGTCCAATGATCCGACGGTGGATGTGTCCTGGGAATTGCCTGCGGTTAACCCCGATGCGCCCTCCTATACGGCGCAGGCGTGGGGCGGCTATACCATGGAAAAGGGTTCACATGTTAAAACTAACGGCGGAGCCGCCACGATCACGACGGACGGCAGCATCGTCCTGACGCAGGTGGACGCCGGCAACGGCAATGTGGCTATTACCTCCAATCATGGCAGTATCCTGGACGGGGACAGCGGCACAGTGCCTTATGATTACGATGTGATCGGGCACAGCATCCTGTTGTCCGCGCCGGAAGGCACCGTGGGGCAGTCCGGCCCGGGCCGCGAAATTGACCTTGGCGCTCCGGATTTCCGTTTCTCGTATGTCTGGGATGAAGCCGGGGCCACAATCCCGGACAAATCGGCAGATGCGTATACCACCTCGCTTGATCCGGTCACCGGGGCATGGACGTTTACGACGACCTCCAAGCCGCTGGCGGATGCGGTTGACTGGAATTTCCATATCGTCGGACTTTATGGCTCCCAGCGATCTGCGGCGGTGCATCTGGGCCCGTTCTTTATCGATGCCACAGCGCCGGTGATCACCGCGGGAACGCCCTCCGGCACGCAGAACAAGGATGGCACCTATGCCGGGGATGTGACGGTTCCTTTCGGGGCGACGGACAATCTTTCCGGTTTTGCGCCGGACGGGGCCGTGTCGATCGACCTCGCATCACAGACGGCTAAAGGTCCGGGCACGGGCCTTCGGGTCACCTCTGAGGGTGTTTATGACAGGGCGGGTAATTTTACCCCCGGTATCCAGGCAGGGCCTTTCGACAGCGTGACACCGGATAAACCCCTGCCGGTTCCTGTTGGCGGCGAGAATCTTTTGAACGTGCCAGGGCCGCTCGTGCGTCTTTATTATGAGGTCTTGAGCCCCCAGCAACTGAGGTTGTTTGAACCGGTCAAGCCCATCGGGATGTATTTCTATCATCCGTTGACCGAGGTGGATCAGACCGCCATGAGCGATGTGGAGCTCAGCACGGACGCTTATAATTATATTGATGATCTTCTCAAAAAGAGGAAATCCGAGGTAAAATAAAATTCCGCATGTTTGAGAAAAAATACTGGAGGCGTATGCCGCATAAAAATAGGGGCCTATCAAGGCTGTGTTTAAGCATCGTGGTGATCGCAGCACCTGTGCTCTTTGGCGCCAGCGCTTTTGCGGCTGAAAATGCAGGCACGATCCTCCGCGAACAGCAGGACCTCGAGAAGGGCCGGCGGCTGGAAAAGGCTGTCACGCTGCCTCAGGGGCAGCCTGCCGATGAGGTCAAATCGGCCCCTGATACGACTCAAAGGGGCGACAAGATCCTGATCACGTCCATCCAGGTGGAAGGTAACACCCTCTTGTCCGCTGAGGAGATCAAGAAATTGACGGCCGCCTGTGAGAACACGACCATGGATATCGACCAGATCCGGGGCCTCGTGGCCAGGATCACGGGGCTTTACCGTGAGAAGGGGTATGTGACCTCCCGGGCCTATCTTCCGCCGCAGACGGTCGAGAGCGGGAAACTGGTCATCAAGGTGGTCGAAGGCAAGATGGGAGAGTTGACCATCAAGGGGAATAAGTATTTCTCTTCCGGCCTTCTTCGCCGCGAGATCACCACCAAACCCGGCGGGTATTTTGATTACCAGGATTTCTTGAAGGCCATGAAATACATCAACGAGCATCCGGACCGTTCCGTCAGGTCGAATCTGGTGCCGGGCAGGGAGCCTGGGACGACAGATGTGGTGCTCGAGGTCAAGGATCGTTTGCCCGTGCATGTCGGTTTTGAGGCAGACAACTGGGCGTCCCGCGAACTCGGCCGTTACCGTTATGCGGTCAATTTTCAGCACAATAACCTCCTGGGGTGTGACGACAGGCTTTATCTCGCCGCCCTGATGAGTGCGGGCGATCAGCTGGAGCTTCAGCAGGGGCGTTATACCTATCCGCTGAGCAATACCTGGACTGTCGGCGGGAATTTTCTCCTGACGAAGACTGACCTGGGGCGTGAGTTTGCGGCGCTCGACACCCATGGCACCGGCGCGGTCTACGGGGTTTTCACGCGCAAGGATATGATCAATACACAGGCCCTCCAGCTGAGCGGCAATCTCGCCTTTGACATGAAGGATATCAAGGATTATTCCCTGGGTGAGATGACTTCCCACGATGAGCTGCGCATGGCCCGCGCGGGGCTCGAAGGCGATGTGCTTGATGCCTGGGGGCGCAATATCATCGGCATTGAGGAAGCCGCAGGCATCCCGAATCTGATGGGAGGGATGGATCCCAAGGACCCGATGGCTTCCCGGCAGAACAGCGGCGGACGGTTTCAGAAACAGACCCTGAATTATTACCGGTTGCAGGCCCTGCCCCTGGGGACGTCGCTTCTTCTTAAGAATAATTTTCAATATTCCAACAATAACCTTCCGGCCACCGAACAGTTCCAGATCGGCGGTCCGGTCAGCGTGCGGGCGTATGCGCCGGCAGAGTATTCCGGTGACAGCGGTTATTATTCTTCCGCGGAGTTGTCGATCCCGTTTTACGGGCTCTCGCGCAATATGGCCGTCCCGTTTTCTACGGCAAAATTGTATGATGCCATCCGTTTTGTGACGTTCTTTGATGTGGGCGGTGTCAGTTCCAGGACTGTTATGCCCGGGGAAAAAGGCGATCATATGCTTAAAGGCTACGGCCTGGGGGTCAGGTTCAATCCGGGGCCGGATACAGCGTTCCGTGTCGAGGCGGGTTTTCCTATCGGGGATCAGTCTTCCGATAATGATTCCACCCATGTATGGTTTGATCTGCAGCAGCAATTCTGATCAAGGGGTACCTTGATGTTGGCCCCGCGTTTCCGGATGGAGACGCGGGGTTTTTTGTCTTGGGGCTTGGACTTATGCAAAATAGTAGTAGAATAGGCCGAGAACAAAATAAGGAGAAGATATGCAACAAAAGACGATCATTTTTATCCTTGCGGCGGCGGCCCTGGTTTCCTGTTGGCTTTGGACAGGCTTTTCGACAAGTTTTTCCAGGGACAGGGTGGTCTTGCCGTATTCGCCGGTCCTGGCCTATGCGGGCACGTATGTCATCACCGCCAAGGAATTTCAGGCAGAGTTTGCGGCCTCGCCCTATGCGGCACGTCCGGATCCGCTTCAGGCTCGCCGGGAATTCCTGGAATCGCTCATCAACCAGAAGCTGATCCTGCTTGACGCGCAGAAAAACAACCTCGACAAGGACCCGGAATTCCTGCGTTCGATTGAACATTTTTGGGCGCAGTCGCTGTTGAACGTCGCGGTCGGACAGAAAACGGCCGAGCTGCATAAATCCATTCATGTCCGGGAGGAAGATGTCCGGCGAATTTATGACGGCATGGTCAAGGATGGTGTCACCGCGAAACCTTTTGCGGATGTTTATCCGCAGATCAAGTACCAGGCTGAAAAACAGGCTGAAGCGCAACGCCTCAATGCATGGATCAACACCCTGCGCAAGGGGTCTTCCGTCAGTGTCAATGAGGGTGTCTTAAAAGCTTTGAAATAAGGGGGATGGCATGAACGACGTGCAGACAAAACAGGTTTACCGCCGGAAGAATGTTTATATTGACAAGGAATTCCAGACGAAGTTTATCCTTAAATTTTGCGGGCTTGTAGCCATTGGCGCAGGCCTGACGATCATCGCGCTCTATGTCCTCTCCCTGCAGTCGACGTCGGTTTCTTTTGTCAATGCGCGGGTCAAGGTCATGACAACCGCGGATTTTATCCTGCCCTTGCTGATCCAGACGGTTTTCATCGTGACCGGGGCGGTGAGCGTGGGGGCGGCGGCTGTGACCTTGATCGTTTCGCACAAGATCGCAGGCCCTTTGTTCCGTTTCAAGCAGACGTTCCGGGAGCTGGCCGCCGGGAATTTTACCAATGAGGTGCGTTTGCGCCAGGGCGATCAGTTGACCGAGGTGGCCGGGGATTTTAATCTGATGATCACGGTCCTGCGCGCCCGGCTGACAGAGGTCCGGCAGGCCCTGGCCGGGCTCAAGGCGGACATCGCCTCTATCGGTGAACCTCAAGGCGACGATGCGCAGAAAAAGAAAATCCTCGGCCTTCAAGACAAGGTCCTGGCACTTGAACAATCGCTGGAATTCTTCAGGACCTGATGCGGTTAAAGCCACTTTTTCTTATTATGGGGTTTATCCTGGCAGGTCTTGCGGCCGGCGCGGTCAAAGGGGCGTTTGCCCAGGTCCCCAAAGATCAGTTCAGTGCCGCCCGGAAGCTGGAGGCCACGTATTTTTCCATCGAGCTTGCCGAGGGTGTGGATGAACTCGCGCTGGTCCAGACGTTGGGGATCGGTCCCGAGCACAAGATCCTGGCCGGACAGGTTTCTTCGGGGGCGGCATTTTCTTCCACCAGCCTGGCGAACCTGATGGATGCGTTATTTTTGTGGTCGTGCAGTGTGCTGGACATGCAGTTGTACAGTTATCGCGGCAATCTCAAAGTGGTCCGGGACGAAGCGGCCCTGGCAGATATTTATCGCAAGATCTACGGTGTCGATCATGCCGGGGAAAAGGCTTTTTATATTTATGAAGGCAATACGATTTACGTTACCGCCGCGGATTTTACCAAGGAGATCGTGGGGCATGAGGTGGGGCATGCGATCCTCAGTAACTTCTTTGTGGTCCAGCCGCCCGTGAAGGTTCAGGAAGTCCTCGCGGGGTATATCGAATATCAGCTGCGCAAAGCCAGTACAGCGCCTTGAGCCGGGGAAAACATGTCTGAACCTGTCGCAACGAACAAGAAAGCCTGGCATAATTATTTCCTCATGGATAAGTGGGAGTGCGGCATTGAGCTCCAGGGTGCGGAAGTCAAGTCGATCCGCGCCGGAGAGGTTAACTTTGCCGACACGCATGTCCGTGTGGAGGATCATGAAGTCTGGCTCTACAACCTTCACATTGCCCCTTACGCCCAGGCGAGTTACCTGAACACGGATCCGGACCGCCGGCGCAAGCTCCTTATGAACAAGAACGAGATCAAGCGTTTATCCGACGGGCTTATCCTCAAGCGCCTCACCTGTGTCCCCACCAAGGTTTACATCACGGCACGCGGCCTGGTCAAGGTCGAGATTGCCCTGGCCCAGGGCAAGAAACTTTACGACAAGCGCGACGATATCAAGCGCCGCGCCTCCGACCGGCAGATGGCTCGCGCTGTACGCCATTCCCGCTGAAGCGGGGATCGGTTTTCGTATTTCCGTTAGGGGCCTTTCTTGAGCCTTGACGATTCCGAATGCTCCTATTAAGATATCTACAAACAAACACTTCCCTAAATAAGGATTCCCATTTATGCGTAGATCCCCCGGTCTGCCCGTTTCTGTCGCGCGCTTTCTTGCGAACATTTTTTTCTTAACCTCATTGAGTGCAATCCTTTTTATCTCACATGGAATTTCTTTTGCCGCATCTGTTTCTGCCGCAAGTACACCGGTTGATTCTTTTGATATCAATCATATGCTCAACAATCTCTGTGAAGATGCCGGGATATCCGTGCGCACCAATATCGATGCGGCTGACCCGCGTTTCCTCGATAAATATAATACCTGTGCTTTTTACCTGGGGCATGTGCATGATGTTTCCAGTACATACGGCAACTGGAGCCTGAGTAATTATGTCAAAGCGGTGGCGCCTGTCACCGGTGTGATGTTGACGCGCGGGCATGATGGGGTTGAAGAGCGCTTGGGGGTCCAGTACAGCCCCGAGGTAACCGAGGGGATATGGCAGACACGCAAGAACAACGCAAGTTTTATGGTACGAAAAACCGATGGCCATTGGACGGCCGATGGATGGTGGAACGGCAACCAGGGGCATTATATCGAGAGTGTGACGAACGGGCAGAGGGAACGTTTGTTTTATGTGATCGAGGGGGACGGGGCGCTGTGGGGGGCGCGTGTGTCGCCGCAGGAGACAACGGTGCTCAGCCAGCGCGGGGGCAGGGAATCGCGTGTGTGGCTTGGTTACGGAAATGATTTTTACCAGGGGACGTTCAACAGCCCCTCGGATACGGGCGGGTTCATGGCGTACCAGACGGGCGGGTTATGGGGTGCCGACGGTTTCTGGAATGGGGACCAGGCGCATTACAGGGAGAGCCTCGTGGGTGCAGAGAAAGAACGTTTGTTTTATGTGATCGAGGGGGACGGGGCGCTGTGGGGGGCGCGTGTGTCGCCGCAGGAGACAACGGTGCTCAGCGAGCGCAGGGGCAAGGAATCGCGTGTGTGGCTTGGTTACGGAAATGATTTTTACCAGGGGACGTTCAACAGCCCCTCGGATACGGGCGGGTTCATGGCGTACCAGACGGGCGGGTTATGGGGTGCCGACGGTTTTTGGAATGGGGACCAGGGGCATTACGTCGAGAGTCTGGCGGGCGGTGACATAAAACGTTTGTTTTATGTGAAGAAAGCGGATGGGGCGCTCTTGGGGATCCAGGCACAGAAGACCGCCGGCCTGTGGGAAATCGACGGGCTGTTGAACGGGGGCGAACTGCACTACCGCGAGATGATGCTCGACGGACGCAAGGATATGGAACTTGAGCTGGTCCGCAAGGATGGCACAACGACGGTGGTTGGGCGGGATGATGTGACGGCGATCGCGCACGGGAATATGGACAGGGTTTTTCATGTTCTCAAGACGGATTTTAATACGGATTTGAGTTTCGACACATCATTTTCCGGAGGGGATGTCAGTTTTTCACAGGCGGATCGTCTTTTGTCCGCGCATGTGCAAGGGCATGCGATCAGCCTGAATTTGGGAAGTTCACCGTTTCTCCTTTATGATTCTCCGGGCGGAAATATGCATTTCAAACTTGCGCCGCGCGATCACGGGGTTGATCTGGCTCAGGCCTATTATCGGGACGCCGGCCTTGTCCTTAATCTTGACAATACCTTTATCAATTATGATGCGCGGGCATCGGTGCTGGGGCTTTACGGCCGCGGCAATTATCTTGTCAAGGTCGCTATGTCCCCGGAAGATCAGCTCCGTGCCCAGGCGGGCAGCATCTATGATGCCATCCGTTCGGGGGATATGCAGATCCCTTCGGCAGACACACTCATCCGTACCCATATCCAGCAGGTCACGATCAATTTCCGCGAGATATCCAGCGGGGGGTATGTGGCTTTTTCGGACCCAGCCTGGAACAGCCTGATGACATCGTTGGCGTGGGATGTGCCCGAGGGGACATTGAGCGGGGATGATGTGGCGCGTGTGGTGGGGGCGCAGGATCGCAACGGTGAATTGTACGCGACGCTCAATGGGCTTTTGGGAGAAAATCCCGGAGCGTCCCTGACACGCGTTGAAAAGAGCCTGTCTTTTGAGCTGGCGAATTCCATTATGGCGCCCGATGGTGCGTCGGCGCTCAAGCCCCTGGGCGTGACATCGCTGGCGGGCAGCACGTCGATGTCGTTTACGCCATTTTTGGGTTCAGCTTCTTCCGCCTCGGGCCGGGCCTTCAGCAGTTTTAGCGCCGGGCAGGTCGATATCGCCATTCCCGGGATGGTCCCTTACGGCCGTACCTTGTTGACGAGCACCGCGTATGCCGAGCGGTATGCCATGCATTTGAAGGAAGATTTCCTGGGCGGCGGCGGATCGATGGTGTCCACCGGCATGCTGTTATATGCCTATCGTTTCCCGGGGGCCCTCAATTTGTCCCTGCAGGACGGTTTTTCCCGCCGCTTTTCCACGCATATGCCGGTGGGAGGGGTTTCGTTTGGACTGGACAATACATCAACGGGCGGCACCGTGATCCCGGGGATGATGCTTTCCAGCGAGGTGCGCGATGAGGATGGACGCTGGCATCTTTCCTACAAGTCCCTGCCGTATCTTCCTGTCACGGTAGATCAATCGATGGCTGTTTCCCTGGGCACAGGGCAGGATGTCTTTTCCAGGATGAGCTCTCTGGGTTGGACGGATGATATCCGTGGCGGGGTTAAAGGCGCACTGGGCGGCCAGGAGGCGGCCTTCGATGCGGGCAGGGATGTCAACGGATACTTGTTTGCCGCCCCTTCCCTGACGTTCATGGATCGCTGGACGGTGGGTGTTGAGACCCGCGGCAGAGACGTACAGTCCCCGGAGCTGATGACATACCATACGGGGTTGAAGACGGGTGTTATCGACCCGACGCTCTTCTGGGAAAAGAATACCTCAACATTGACGGATACCTATGGGCTCAGCTTTGACCGCGCGTCAGGCAAGAATAAGTATAATGTGTCCACGGGGCTGACCACATGGGACAATAACGGGCTGAGTCAGGTTGTGGAGCACTATGTCTCCGTCGGCCTCAGCCTCAATGACCGCCTGGTCCATACGCAGGGCGTTGCCTTAAACGAGATAGAGCAGTCCGTCCGCTGGGCTACCAGTTCCAGCCTTGGCCTGGATAAAGACGGCGACCGCCGGGTTGTTCTGGAGACAGGCCTCGTCCGCGGCAACGTGCCTGAAGGGGAGGTTTTGTTGAGAATGGAAATGGCCTTTTAATTTTTCATTGGCATCCCGCGTTTCCCGTATGCTATATTTGCCACATGACTAAAGACAAAAAATACATTCTGGTGACAGGCGGCGCTGGTTATATTGGCGGCCATATGGCCGGGCTTCTTCTCGATGCCGGGTATCGGGTGGTTATTTTCGACAATCTTTCCACAGGTGTCAGGCCATGGATCGCCAAGGGGGCCAAATTCATCAAGGGCGATTTGTGTACACCGCAGGATTGCCACAAGCCGTTTAACCAGTATCCTATCGGGGCGGTCATCCATTTCGCGGCCAAGATCGTGGTTCCCGAGTCTGTCAGTCAGCCGGTCATGTATTATGCCAACAATGTCGGCGGCACGCTCAATCTTCTCAAGGCCATGACGGCCCACAAGGTCAGGCGTATCGTATTCTCGTCGACAGCCGCGATCTACGGTGATCCCAGGCAGGTTCCGGTCGATGAGACGGCGCCCGCAGCGCCCACGAATTCTTATGGTGCTTCCAAATACATGGTGGAGCAGATCCTGCAGGATTCCGCCAAAGCGGATCTTCTTGATTTTATCGTGCTCCGGTATTTTAACGTCGCAGGCTGGGACACGCGCCGCGCCTGGCCGGCCAAGGGCCGTCCGGTGCCCACCCATCTTGTTTCCAATGCCATGAAAGCCCTGCGCGGCGGCGGAGAGATGACCGTCTGCGGCACGGATTACAAAACCCCCGACGGGACCGGTGTGCGTGATTTTATTCATGTGCTGGATCTGTGCCAGGCGCATTTTCTGGCGCTCAAGGCGTTCAACAAGGGCATCAAGAATGAGGTCTTCAATCTTGGCAATGGCAATGGGTTCTCCGTGATGGAGGTGATCAAGACCGCGTCCCAGGCCGCTGGCAAGCCCGTTCCTTACCGTACAGGTCCGCGCCGTCCCGGCGATGTGACCACGATCGTCGCCTCTTCCGCGAAAGCCCGCAAGGTTTTGGGATGGAAGCCGGTCCACGATCTTCAAGCCATTCTCCAAAGCGAGTGGGCGAGAAAAATTTGATGCCTGATTTTTTTATTTCTGCAGTTTGATAATCCGTTGTCAGGGCGCACGGATTGTGATATTTTCATATGTCGGATCGTTATACAGGGAAGGATGTTATGGATAAAAAACGCGTAGCCAGGCCGTGGGGTTTTTATACGGTCCTTAATGTCGGCAAGGGCTTTAAGGTCAAAGTGGTCGAGGTCCTCCCTGGGCAGCGTCTGAGCCTTCAGCGCCACAAGCATCGCAGCGAGCACTGGGTGGTTGTGAGCGGGACGGCCATGATCATCAACGGCCGTAACACTCTTTTTCTTGAACCCAACGAGAGTACCTATATCCCCAAGGTCACGATTCACCGCCTGGAAAATCCCGAGAAGCGCAAAATCCTCAAGATCATTGAGGTCCAATGCGGCGAATATACCGGGGAAGACGATATCGAACGCCTCAATGATGACCATGGCCGGGCCGTTGGCAAGCGTTGAGCCGGCGGACTTCTGCAAAAGGAGAATTATGAAACGAGCGTTGATCACAGGCGTCACCGGACAGGACGGTGCCTATCTTTCCGAATTACTGCTGGCCAAAGGGTATGAGGTTCACGGCATCAAGCGCCGCAGCTCGTTGTTCAACACCCATCGCGTGGACCATCTTTACCTTGATCCGCACGAGAAAGGGGTCCGGTTCAAACTGCATTACGGCGACATGACGGATGCCACCAATTTGATCCGTATCATCCAGGAAGTTCAGCCGGATGAGATTTATAACCTCGCGGCCCAGTCGCATGTGCAGGTGTCTTTTGAAACGCCCGAGTATACCGCCAATTCCGACGCATTGGGCACCCTGCGCATCCTCGAGGCGATCCGCATCCTCAAGCTCGACAAAAAAACTAAATTTTACCAGGCATCGACATCCGAACTTTACGGCAAGGTCCAGGAAACGCCCCAGAAAGAGACGACGCCTTTTTATCCCCGCAGTCCTTATGCGGCCGCCAAGTTATACGCTTACTGGATCACGGTGAATTATCGTGAGAGTTACAATCTTTTTGCCTGTAACGGGATTTTGTTCAATCACGAATCGCCTTTGCGCGGCGAAACCTTTGTGACCCGCAAGATCACCCGTGCGGCGGCGCGCATCAAGCTTGGCCTCCAGAAAAAGATTTATTTGGGCAACCTTAATTCCAAGCGCGACTGGGGCCATGCGAAAGATTACGTCGAGGGGATGTGGCGCATCCTCCAGCACGGGATTGCCGATGATTTTGTGCTGGCCACAGGGAAAACCTGTGCTGTCCGCGAATTTGTGGACCTGGCTTTCAAGGAATTGGGGATCAATATTTCATGGCAGGGGGAAGGGGTCGCGGAAAAAGGGATTAATACGGCCAACGGCGAGGTGGTGGTGGAAGTCGATCCGCGTTATTTCCGTCCTACTGAAGTCGACCTTCTGCTGGGGGATCCTTCCAAGGCGAAAAAGGAACTTGGGTGGGAACCGCAATATTCCCTGGCTGAATTAGTCAAGGAAATGGTGGCAGCGGACGTCAGCGACGCTAAAAAGGAGATCTTCCTGAAAAGTGAAGGCTTCAGGACGATGAATTTTCATGAATAAATCGGCGCGCATCTTCGTGGCGGGGCATCGCGGCATGGTCGGCTCGGCCATTTGCCGCCGGCTGCAGGCGGAAGGCTATGACCAGGTCATGGTTCGCACACATCGTGAACTTGATCTGACGTGCCAGAAAGCGGCGGAAGACTTTTTTGACCTGGAACGCCCGGAATACGTCTTCCTGGGTGCGGCCAAGGTGGGCGGGATACTTGCCAACAGCACGTATACCGCGGATTTTATTTATAAGAATATCATGATCGCGGCCAACACCATCCAGGCAAGTTACAAGTTCGGCGTCCGTAAATTGCTGAATCTGGGTTCGACCTGCATTTACCCCAAGCTGGCGCCTCAGCCGCTCAAGGAAGAATATCTTTTGACAGGGCCGCTTGAGCCGACCAACGAGCCGTATGCCGTGGCCAAGATCGCGGCCATTAAAATGTGCCGTTATTACAATGAGCAGTATAAAACCGATTTTATGTCCGTGATGCCGACGAATCTTTACGGGCAAAACGATAATTATGACCTGGCGTCATCGCATCTTCTTCCTGCTTTTATCCGCAAGTTTCATTTGGCCCGCTTGTTGCGCCGTGGCGATCTTGATGCGGTCCGGGAAGATTTCAAACGGCACGGAGCGCTTGCGGTGGGCAGTGTTGCCGCCGACGATGTTGCCGGTGCGCTCAAAGCCATAGGCGTCACGGGGGAAAGACTGGCCTTGTGGGGCAGCGGGTCGCCTTACCGTGAACTTCTTTATGCGGACGATCTGGCGGAAGCGTGTGTGCTCTTGATGCGCACGCACTCTGCCGGCGAGATCGGGGAGTTTGTCAATATCGGTTCAGGTATGGATATGCAGATCCAAGATATTGCCATGCTCGTCAAAGAGATTGTAGGATTTGAAGGTGAGGTCAGCTGGGATCCTTCCAAGCCGGAGGGGACGCCCAAGAAACTCACCGATGTGACCCGCATCAATGCCCTCGGTTGGAAAGCCCGCACAGGATTGCGCGAGGGGATTGCCCTCGCTTATAAGGATTATCTTGCGCGGTAACCGTTGATTTCTTGCTCAAACCTGCCGTACCATTCAAGACACGTTGACGTATTCAACACTGTGATTTTACCGCCCCGGAACGTGATAATCAGGTGCCCTTGACTTCTGTCAGGAAATGTTCCATACTTCCACTCTATTAATCAGTTTTAGGCGATTTTATATGAATTGGAAGGATTTTGTAGTATTATGACATTGTCTGAGAAGAAGAATGATGAAAAGTTTCTTACAGCGTCACAAGCTGCTGAATTGCTTAATGTTAGCATATCAACATTGAAGAAATTTATCCATTCCGGAAAAATCAAGGCTCTCAAGACGCCTGGGGGACATTATCGTGTCCTTCGGAAGGATCTGCTTGAGAATTTATATAGTTAATTGTATGTTTTTCAACGTTGGAGTGACAAAGTCATGATGAAAAAATACTTGAGAGTCGTTTGGGGGGTTATCGCTGTGACGGGAATTACGCCTTCTTTGGCGCATGCCGGGACATGGAATAATGTGGAGATCACGCCCCGGGTGTCTTTGATAGAAGTTTACGATGATAATGTGACCTTTGCGCATGTGGATCCTGTTCATGACAGCCGCAGTGACCTTTCTTTGGGGCTGAATCTTGATCGTGAAGGCAAAGATTATAATTTCAACATCGATGGCCTGGTTATGCGGCAGATGTTCATGCGCAACAGTTCTTTTGATAACACCATCGAGAATTTCAAGGCTGATTATTCCCTGGAGCTTTCAAAATATGACCAGGTCACATCTTCGGATACATTCTTTCATGGTGAGGATCCTGCCAGTTTCGCGGATGCCTTTGGGCGCAGCGGGGGGCGTTATAGTACGTATCATAATTCTTATAACCTGGGTTACCGTCACGCCATGAACGAAACTTCTTTCTGGGATCTGCGTTATATCAATGACCTGACTGATTTTTCCAGGGCGGGCATGAGTGATTCTGTCCTTAACGGGTTTAGCGGGGATGTGGGGTATGAATTCAATTCAAAAGTGACCATGAAAATGAACTATGGTTATAATTTGAGGAAATTCTATCCGGGGAAGTCCGCGACGGAGAACGCGGTATCGACCTTGTGGCGGTATTCTTTCAGCAAACAATTGTACCTTGATGCCGAGACAGGCCTTGACCTCATTCATGCGTATGACGGCAAGGATTTTGTCAAGCCCATGTACCGCCTGGGGTTGGTCAATGATGTCAATGCGACAACCCGTACGTCGTTGACCATGCTCGACAAACGGTGCACGACCATCGCGTATGCGCAGGACCTTTGGGATGAATGGCGTGTCACGGCGGATATTACCAAGGAACTTACCAATACCATACGGGGCGTGGTATCCGCTTTTTATGGCAAAGGCGAATATGTGGCGGCGAATACAAGCTCCAGGTTCACCGGGATGGATGTCGGTATCGTTTACGAGCTTACACGCAAGGCAGAGCTGAACCTGCATTATTCCTATATCCAGGATGATGCCTCGACGCCCGGCATGGGGTACATCAAGAATGCTGTTTCCGTTGGTGTAAATATCAAATTTTAACGCGTAGCAGCAGAAAACTGAAGGTTGTTTTATGTTGAAACAGCATACATTACTTTATCGCAGATTGTTGATGGCCGCGGATATTTCCGTTGTGGTGGGGTCCTTCCTGCTCACCTACCATATCCGCAAGGGCATTGAGGGCTTTTACCCTCTGGAGGCCTGCCTCTGGATACTGCCGACCATCGTGATCCTGTGGATTGGGCTCATGTATTTCGCAGGGATGTATCATTCACTGCGTTTCAAGAGCATAGGGCAGGTGTTATGGGCCATTTGCCATGTCGCTGTGGTCGCATTCCTGATCTTCGGCGCCCTGGTGTTCGTTCTCAATCTGCCGTATGTCAGCCGTTCTTTTATTGTTTTTATCTTTATTTTCACCACGCAGGCGTTCATGTTCGAACGTGTCGTGCTGGATCTTTTATTCCGTTATATCCGTAAAAAAGGGTTCAATTACCGCAATGTTCTTATTGTGGGGACCGGCCCGCGGGCCAGGAAATTTATCAGCCAGGTGGAACTGCACCGGGAGTTCGGGTTCAAGATTATCGGGCTCGTGGACGATGAACTTGAGGGCAGCATGGAAGAAATGTCCGGATACAAGGTTATCGGATATTTGAAAGATATCCCCGAGATCATCCGTCAGAATGCCATTGATTATGTGGTCTTTATTGTGCCCCGCAACTGGCTGGGGCGTATTGAAGAACCGATCCTTTATTGCGAAACCGTGGGGGTGTCGGCCAGTGTGGCGGTCGATCTTTTTGACCTGCAGTTCACCACGGGCAAGGAAAGCCATCTTTTCGGTGTCCCGCTGTTGACGTTTGAAAGCACGAGCGACAAGGTCGGACAGCTTTGCTGTAAACGGATCATGGATATTCTTCTTTCCGGGGCGGCGCTGGTCCTTTTGTTTCCCTTGTTTGCGGTGGTGGCGGTTTTCACCAAAATGACGTCCAAAGGGCCGGTGTTCTTCACGCAGATCCGCAGCGGTCTGAATGGCCGTCATTTCAAGCTTTACAAATTCCGTACCATGGTCGTTGATGCCGAAGCCCGTCTGGCAAGCCTTCAGCACCTTAATGAAATGAAGGGGCCGGTATTCAAGATCGAAAAAGACCCGCGCATTACATTTGTGGGGAAATATTTACGGAAGTTCAGCATTGATGAATTGCCCCAGCTATGGAATGTGTTCAAGGGCGAGATGAGCCTGGTGGGGCCGCGGCCGCCGCTTCCCAAGGAAGTGGCCCAGTATGACCATTGGCAAAGGCGCCGGCTTAGTATGCGCCCGGGGATCACCTGCATCTGGCAGGTGAGCGGACGCAACGGCATCACGGATTTTGTCAAGTGGATGAAACTTGATCTGGATTACATTGATCACTGGTCATTATGGCTGGATATCATGATCCTGCTCAAGACGATCCCGGTTGTGATCATCGCCAAAGGCGCCAAATAAAGCGCGAGGCTGGTTTTAAGCAGGGATAAATAAATCGGAGCACCGAATAATCGTGTGCCTTATCACATTGGAGGAAGAATGAGAAGGTTTTCTTTGTTCAGGTTTGTTGCGTTAGCGCTTCCTGTCTTTTCGATCCTGGCGCTTGACGTCAAGGCCGGGGGGCAGGCGTTTGCGGATCCTGCGCCGGTCTTGGAAAGAGACGATGCGTCCAAAAGGGATATTCCCTGTGTCGATCAGTCGACGCCTGTAGGCGACTATACTGTCGGCGTCGAGGATATCATGGAGATCAGCATTCTCAAGCCTGAAGCCCTGACCAATATCGTGAGTGTTTCGCCCGACGGATCGATCACGTTTCCTTATGTGGGAAATATTGTGGTCAAGGGCAGGACCATTGCCCAGGTGCAGGAAGAATTTCAGACCCGTCTGGCCGATGGGTATATGAAGTATCCCGTTGTTTCGGTATCTTTGAAGGAATCCCGCAGCCGCAAGTTCTTTGTTTACGGGGAAGTCTTGAAGCCGGGATCTTATCCGATCGAAGAAAGCACCTCGGTCCTGAAAGCGATTTCTATGGCGGGGGGATTCACGCGCTTTGGTTCCTCAAGCCGGGTCAAGGTTCTTCGGCCGAGAAAGAATGGATCGGGATACAATCCGATCAAGGTTAATATTACGGCGGTGATGGACGGGGATTGCAACCAGGATATTCTGCTGCGCCAGGGCGATATCGTCATCATATCCGAAGGCGTATTTTGATCCAGGGGTTATGGGGCTATGAAATTTCCTGTCAAAAGTATTCTGGGCGGCATTTTCGGCAATAGCGTTGTCGGCGGCGTTCTGCGTTTCATGAATTCCGGCCTGTTGAGGGTGATCTACTATCATCGTGTTGCCAGGAAAGGGGAATGCCTGCAGGTCCAGGATCTCAACATGTTCGTCGACGAGGATCAGTTCGCCCGTCAGATGACCCTGTTGCAGAAGAGTTTTAGTCCTGTCAGCGAAGGTGACATCATGAGCGCCCTTGAAGGGGGCAAGAAGCTGCCGCCCAACCCCGTTTGGGTGACCTTCGACGATGGTTTTAAGGATAATTTTATCCTGGCATATCCGATCCTTAAAGAACACCGGATACCGGCGACATTCTTTGTGACGACAGGTTATGTGAACAGGACGCATTTTCCCTGTGATGAATGCCTGTTTAACGCATTTCAACGGACAAACCTGGCGCATTTTATTTTTCAGATTGGCGGCCAGACGCATACCTTTGACCTCAGCCGGAATGGATCAAGGATGTCCGAAGCGCTCAGGTGCGTCGGGCTTTTGAGAGATAAAAATCTGCTGGATGGGGCCCATGTGACACGCCTGTTTGATGCCCTGGGGGTCGATGGGGAACAGGTCAGGCCGTTATTCATGAGCTGGGACGATATCCTGACGCTGAGCCAGGATGGTTTTTCCATAGGGGCGCATACCGTGACGCATCCGTCCATGGCGTTCTTGTCGGAACAAGATACGCTCGATGAGGTCGGGGTGTCCAAGAGCGAGATTGAGACGCATATCGGCCGGCCTGTGTATTCTTTCGCGTATCCTTTCGGAAAAAAGAAGCAATACGCGGTTCACAGGAGCGATGCGGTTTTGGCGAAGCTGGGGATCCGTCTGGCGGTGACGACCGAAGGCGGCGCGAATTCCCTGAGGCTGCTTGATCGGTTTCAGTTGAAAAGGTTCGGTACCAGCCGTAATGATCCATTAAGTTTTTTTCAATGCAAGGTCATTAGCAGCGGGGGTTGGCAGGTATCGCATTAGTGCGGTGGATTTAGGTGCTTTATTATCGGGTTGTAGGTGCTATTCAGGGCAAAAGGAGATAAAGTTATGGATTCGATGCCAGGCGCAAAAAACAATGCGGCGATGTCCACTTTCCGAGATTATGTGAGGGTCCTTTTTCTTCGCAAGGATACCCTGATGGTGTCTATGGCAGCGGTGCTGTTCTCGACGGTGATCGGGGCCATGTTGATGACACCTTTGTATGAGGCGCGCGTCAAGCTGTTGATATCCGGTGAAAAGCAGGTGCAGTCGCCCTATTATCGCGATATTTTCGATGAGCGGAATGTCGAGAAATCCATTACTCAGAGTGAGATCGTTATTTCCGAGCCGGTCCTGACACGGGCTGTCCGGGCCCTGGCCCTCCAGCAGCGGCAGTACGATTATGAAAAGAAATATGCGACCCCGTTAAAGAAATGGGTGATCGAGACACAGCATGCCGTTGATGAAGCCTTGGCGGACAAGGGCAAGGCCTCCACCCTGGACGGCGAGCAGGCGGCGATTCGTGGCGCGGTTGATGACCTGCGCGGCCGCATCAAGGTCCTGCCTGTGCGCGACACCAACCTTTTTGTCATCAAGGTGCGCGACCTGGACCCCCGGGAAGTGGCGCTCACGGCGAATATCGTGAGCCGTTCCTATATTATTTTCGACCTTGAGCAGCAGCTTGCCGAGCTGACCCTCAAATATGGCAACAAGCATCCGTCGGTCATCCAGTTAAGCGATGCGATCAATCAAATGGCCAAGAACCTTAATGAGGCTTCTGTATCGAACATCGATGCCATCGGGCCGGCCAGCGTCAAGATCATCGAGCAGGCCGAGATTCCTCTCAGGCCCATGAAGCCGACGAAATCGATCCTGCTGGTGCTGGGTTTTATTTTGAGCATCTTTTTCGGCATTACGTTTGCGTTTATGTCCGAGTACATGGATCCCACATTCCGCTCGCCTGCGCAAATCGAGGCCGAGCTTGGCCTGCCGGTCCTGGGGTCCTTGCTGCGGACAAAAAAGCGTGAAGGCAAGCTGGTGCGCACCTATCCCACGGCGGACAGGCGTACGCGGTTGTACCAGTTGTTGTGCGATCAGCTCTATCTGCTCATGAAAGACAAGGGGATCAAGTCAGTCCTTGTGGTGGCGGCTGACGGCGGTGAAAAACCTTCCGATATCATGGCCAATCTGGGTGCTTTTCTGGCTGAGCGCGCGGATTGCCAGGTGCTTCTGGTGGATGCCAATTTGCGGCATCCCTCGATACATAACGTCTTTAATGTAGAGAATACCAAGGGCTTTGCGGATGTCATTGAGGGCCGGAGTGCCGTGAAGGATGTTGTCCAGGAAGTGGGCAAGGGTCTTCATCTTATTGTGGCCGGGAATTCGGAATTGAATCCGGCGCTTCTTCTGGATTCTCCGAAAGTTGTTGAAACGGTTGCGGACGTATTGAAGCGGTTCCGTGTTGTTCTGCTGGACGGCCCAGATCTGACACGTTACCGGGATTCTCTCAGCCTGGCGTCTCTGGCCGATGCGGTCGTTGTTATTGTGAATGAAGGCGAGGCCAGACGGTATGTGGTGAAATCCATTCTCCAGCCCCTGGTGGACAGGAAAGTCAATATCCTGGGTATCATTATGAATAACCGCACGTTTCCGATCCCTCACTTTGTTTATGAAAAGGTGTAAGCTGATCGTTGCGTTGCTGCAAAATCTGGGTTTATGACGGGAAGGTTAAGCATGCTGGGTCAAAAAACATCGTCGCGGAAGCTTTTCACGAATTCGGTCTATAACACGGCTTCCTGGTTTGTGATCGTCCTGGTGGGGATCGTTTTCACCCCGTATATCGTCAGGAAACTCACGGTCGAGGGTTATGGCGTTTATGCGCTTTTGACAGGGCTCATCGGCTATTACGGCCTGCTTGACCTGGGGCTCGGGGAAGGGATCACCAAATTCGTTTCCGAATGCAAGGCCAAGGGCGACGTCACCGGGGTGGTGAAATCGATCAATGCGGCACTCCAGGTCCAGATGTTTTTCGGTGTCATTGGTTCGACGGTCCTCATTATATTCGCCGAATGGATACTGGGCTGGCTGAAGGTGTCCCCGGGTTTTTCATCTCCGGCGAAGATCGGGCTGTACCTGATCGCCGTCGGTTTTTTGTTCACCATGTTGTCGGGGACCTATGTTTCCGCGTTAAAGGGGCTGCAGAGTTACGATATGGTCAGCAAGATCAACATGGGGATGAACATTGCCCTGAATGTGTTGATCGTGGCTTACCTGGCTTTTGGCGGGGGGCTGGTCGAAGTTGTCGCCTTGTCGGTCCTCTATGCGGCGGTATCTTTTTATCTTTCTTTCAGGATCCTGGTCAAGCTCTTCCCGGCGTACAGGTTTTCATTCGACTTTGACCGGCAGTATTTCACGCGCCTTTTTCATTTCAGCGGTTTTCTGTTCCTTTCCAGGATCTCGACTGTTTTTAACACCTATATCGTCCGCTTTGTCATTGCTTTCTACCTGGGGCCGGCCATGGTTACTTTTTATTTTATCCCTTCCCGTGTGTCGCAGATATTCGGAGGGCTTTTAAGCAGTGTGTTCAATGTGGTTTTCCCCTTTGCCAGCGAGCTTGGGGCCAACAACGAGATCGACAAGTTGCGTAAAATATTCACGCATGGCTCCCGCTGGTTCGCGGCGATCGCCGTGCCGTTGTTTCTGATGACCGCGGTCTTTTCCAAGACGATCCTGCATTTATGGATGGGGCAGGAGTTCGCCGAGAAAGGCTGGGTGGTTCTGATGGTGCTGTCCTTCGGGGCGATCATTGGCTCGATATCGACGGTCCCCAATCTTGTGACCATGGGGCTGGGCTATTCGAAGGTGATCAGCGTGTTCAGTCTTTTTACCGTGCTGTGCTATGTGATCCTGGTACCGCTGTTGACCAAGTTCTTCGGGATCGTCGGGGCGGCATGGGCGATCTTTTTTGCGCAGATCCCCGGGCTTTTTCTGATCATCTATGAAGCCCGGGTCATTATGGGGCTGAATGTGTTCGAGTATTTCCGTGAATCTCTGGGCTTTCATCTTGTTCCCTGTATCGGTGCGATCGTTTTTGTGTCCCTGACCGCGAAAAATCCGATGCTTTACGGGAATGCGTGGATCTTCGGGTGCGTTGCGGTCATGGTAATATATTTCGGCGCGATGGCCTTATCGGGATGGCTCCCGGTCGGCGAAGTCCTGCGCCGGGTGAAAGGAAAAACATGATTCCGGATTTTTTTAAGAGGAAGATATCGGCGGTAAGGCAGAAACTGTATGACTGGCGGGGGCATCCGCCTGTGTATAACGCCAACAAGGCCGATGAGCGCAAGTTCAGCCAAAGAGCCCTGCTGATCTACCTTTCTTCAGCCTATGCGCTCGATGAGAAGAATCCGCTTTTTTATACGCATCAGAATTTCAAGCAGTGCCGGCAGATCGCGGCGGTCCTGGGCGAGCTCGGGTTCATTGTGGATGTGATCGATATCACCGATGAGCGTTTTGTGCCTGCGCGGGAGTATGACCTGGTGATCAGCCATCGTGTGCGTCATAAGTATGACCCGTCTTTGTACGGCAAAAACGCGATCAAGGCCTATCTCGCCACCGGGATGCACCATGTGGTCCATAACCGCAATGTCATGCGCCGGCATGAAGAGCTGTTCAAGCGCCGCGGCGTCCGGCTCGATGCCCGCAAACTGAACGACGAGCTGATGCCTTACGTCGACAAGGTCGATGCCATCATCGGATTCGGGAATGAATACGTCATGCGTTCATGGAAAGACGGGTATGACAAGTTTGTTTACGGGTTCAACAATTACGGATTCAAGAACACGAAGTTTATCTGCGATGACAAGGATTTTTCGAGGGCGCGCAAGGGGTTTCTTTTCTTCGCCAGCCGTACCCAGGTCAGGAAGGGACTGGATCTTCTGCTGGAATTTTTCCCCCGCCATCCTGACCTGCAGCTTTACATTTGCAGCGCTTATCAGGAGGAGAAGCCTTTCTGTGAGCTGTATCACAAGGAACTTTTCGAGACGCCTAATATTTCGGCGCGGGGTTTTGTGCCGGTTAATTCCGATGAGTTCTATGATTTATGCCGGAAATGCGCCTATGTCATCATGCCCTCGGCTGAAGAAGGGCAGGCGGGTTCCATCGTCCAGTGCATGCATGCGGGGTTGATCCCGGTGATCACGCGGGAAACGGGCATCAATGTCGATGATTTCGGCGTGATGCTTGAGAATGACAGCATCGGGTCGATCGAAAAAAAGGTCACGGACCTTGCCCGGCTTGCACCCGAGACAGTCCAGGCCATGGCTGTCAGGACCAGGGAGATCTGTGAAAAGCAATACAGCGAAGAAGCTTTTCTGGAACGCTGGCGCAACATCCTCACGGATCTGACAGGATCCAAAAGGGGCGGGAAATGATCAAGGTATTTTACGACGGCCGTATTTATCATATTCAGCCGCGCGGCGGGGTTAACGTCGTTTTTAAGGAAATCTTCCAGCGGATCGGAAAGAGCAGGAAATTCCACTGCCTGGGCACGTTTCCCTCCAACAATATCTGCCCCGATATCGACGGGATCAGGAAGGCCGTCATCCCCAAGATCCGTCCGAACCGGATTTTCCCCCTGTTCTGGCGGCTGGTCAATGAATTTTATTTCCTGCTTTTCAGGCCGCATATTTTTCACAGCACTTTTTTCTCCGAGCCGTATTTTCCGGGGAAGGCCAAGGTTGTGCTCACGATCCATGACATGATCTTCGAGATATTCTCGGATGCCGCCTGGCTGCCATGGCAGAAAGAGTTCATCGCGCTGAAGAAAAAACTCGCCTGCAAGGCTGATGCGATCATATGCGTTTCCGAGTCGACCAAACGCGATGTCCTGCGTATTTATCCGGATATTGCCCCGGAAAAAGTTGTTGTGATCCCTCATGCCGTGGATGATTTCTTTGTCACGCCTGTCACAGAGGACCAGAAGAACAGTTTTCGCCGTGCATTCGGCCTTGTCAGGCCATATTTTCTCTATGTCGGCAGGGTCGGTGATCCGTACAAGAATTTCGATCTTTTGCTCGATGTCTATTTGAACCAGGCGTCGCTTAACAGCCGTTTTGACCTTGTTGTGGTCGGTTCGAAATTCTTCACGCCCGGCCAGCAGGCGCGCATGGCGTCCCTGGCAGGGAAGGTCCGGACGTTTTCCGATGTGAGCAATCTGGAATTGAAGCTGTTTTACGGCTGCTGCCATACTTTTGTGTATCCTTCCAAATATGAGGGCTTTGGCCTTCCGATCCTGGAGGCCATGGCGTGCGGGGTGCCGGTGGTGACGGCCAATGTGTCTTCCCTGCCTGAAGTCGGCCGGGATGCTGCCCTGTATTTCAATCCGGCTTCCGCCGAAGAACTCGGCCGCTGCCTGGAGAAGATCGCCGGTGATAATGCTTTCCGGGACGAGCTGATCCGCAAGGGATATGAAAACATAAAAGTTTTTTCCTGGGACAGTGCGGTCGTGGAGCTGGAGAAGTTGTATTTATCTTTGTCCGGGGAGCAAGATCAGGGGGGTAAATGAAATTCATCAAACTCGCCCTTCTGGCGGTTTTTTGTTCCATCACCGCTCTGGTGGGGTTGTCGTTCGTTCAAGAAGGGGCCCTGGAATCCTCACATTTCTACATAAGCCTCATCATGCGGTTCATGGTTGTATCGCTGCTTCTGCTGGTTTTCATCCTGCGCAAAAAAGAACTGCTGGTATACCTGTTTATCCTGAGTTTCCCGTTTTTGCGGATTGAATTGAGCGGGATCAGCCTGTTTAGCATATTTGCCGTGCTGCTTTTTGCTGTCTATGCGGGCGAGATTCAGGCCGTGCTGCGCGAGGTTGACTGGACGGCGTACAAAATGCCGCTTTTTTTGTTTACGGGAAGTGTCATTTTCACATCGGTGCTGGCGTCGTCCAAATCCGGCATTATGGAAAGGGTCATTTTCTTCATTTCAGTGTTCCTGGTTTTTCTCGCCTTCCGCGCCTATCTGCAAACTGCCAAGAATTTTATATATTTGTGGCGGTGCCTGGTGGCGGTCCTTCTTTTTTGTGCCGCGATTTCTGCCTGGCAGTGTGTCTTTGGCATCGGTTCGGTCAAGTTCTTCTTCAGCGACTACAACTCGAATACCGACATGTACGGTTACGCGCGAAGGATCCCCAGTGTGTTCGAGGATGCCCAGCAGGCGGGGCAGTATTTCACGATGATGGCGTTGTCGTTGTGCGGTTACAATATGCTGGTACGCCAGAAGCGTTTTTGGGGGTTGGCTTTATTCGCGCTTTCGGCGGGATGCCTGCTGTTGACCATCAGCAGGATGGCCATCATCGCGTTCTTTGTGGGCGTGCTGTGGACGGGGTTTCTCAAGAAACCGGCGGCCATGCTTTTTCTGATCGTTTTTCTGGGGTTCTTTTGTTTTGTGGTCAAGGAGCCCCTGTATAATGTCCTTCCGGCGGGGATCCAGGAGCGTTTCAGCAGTCATAATCAGGCCAGGAGCGCGGTATTCCGCGGCGCGTTGTGGCAGTATAGCCTGCCGATCATTTTCAAAAATCCGCTGGGTGTCGGCTTGGGCGGGGTGAACCTGGCCAACGCCGGGGATGAGGTCGGGGCCATGTATCCCACGCATTTCACATCCGATACAAGGAAGTTCACCCATTTCGAGAATTCGTACCTGGACCTGCTGTATTCCCTGGGCTGGGTGGGGCTGATCTCCGTGATTTGGATTTTTGTGGCATTTTTCCTGTATGCCATCCCTTATGCGCTCAAGCCGGGGGAAGGGGCCTATCTCATCCTGTATTTGCTCGCGGCCCTGCTTGGCGCCCTGATCACGCCATTGACAAGCCCGATGCTGTTCCAGACACAGAGCGCGCTGATCATGATATGTCTTATTTTGACAGTGGACTTTTTGATCCGCATGGGCGGTTCGTTTAAACTTGAGCCTGATGTTTTGGAAAAAAGATTGCGGAGTGAAGGAGTTTTGGCATGAAAGTGTCGGTTATCATGGTCTGCTACAACGCCCGGGACGTCATTGAAACGGCCCTGCGATCGGTCCAGGCACAAACCTTTTCGGATATTGAGAAGGTGGTTGTGGACGGAGGGTCTTCCGATGGCACGCAGGATATCGTGGCAGGGTATTTAAAACCCGGCGACAAATTTGTTTCGGGCAAGGACGGCGGCATTTATGACGCGATGAATAAAGGGATCGCCATGGCCACGGGGGAGGTTGTTTATTTTCTTAATGCCGACGATTCTTTTTGTGACGCCAATGTCCTGGTCGATGTCGCGGCGAAGTTCACGGTCCATGCCGGCGCTGATCTCATTTATGGACGGGTGATCTGGAAAGAGATGCCCCTCATTCCTTCCAGGTACAGGATGCCCTTTCAATTCACATCCGTCTGTGATTTCATGGATAACACGATCTGTCACCAGGCGGTTTTTGCCCGGAAGGCCTTGTTTGCGGCGATAGGCCATTTCGATTGCCAGTACAAGTATGCGGCTGATTGTGAATGGCTGTTGAAGGCGTTCAAGCATGCGCCCCGCGCCTTTTTGTTTTTCGACAGGGATATTGCCTGTTATTATTATCTGGGGCGCAGTTATCAGCAGGGTGCGCATACGGAGCAGGAAAAAAGAAGGATATTCTTCAGGCATTTTTCTTTACCGGTGTTCGGCTTTTATATCGTCCGTTACGTGTGGCTGAGGAATTTCAGGAAACTTTTATCCAGTGGAAAAAACTGATACGTCGTCGGAGGTTGTGTATGTTACTCAGTGTTGTTATTGTTGCCAAAAATGAAGAAAAGAACATTGCGCGCTGCATCGAGTCGGTGTTGGCGCACACAGCGGGCCTTGGTCCGGTCGAGGTTGTCCTGGCGGATTCCGCGTCCACGGACAATACCGTCACGATCGGCTCACGTTACCCGATCAACATTATTTCCCTGCACCCGCAGTGGCCGTTGTCACCATCCGCGGGAAGGTTCAGCGGTGTTAATAATACATCCGGCGAGTATGTGCTGATCATTGACGGCGACATGGAATTGCTGCCCGGCTGGATGGAGAAAGCGATCGATTTTCTTGTGAAACATCCCCGGGTGGTGGGGGTCGTCGGCAGGCATGTCGATATCGCGGTTTCTCCCGATGGCATAGGCCATGTTGTTAACCCGCGCAAGCCCGGGGAGATCGGCCGGGCGTACAAGACAGACCATGTTTATTGCTCATCGGTCTTCAGGCGCAAGGAATTGCTGGAAGCCGGGAATTTCCAGCCTTTCCTGAGGGCCGAGGAAGAAGCCGAGTGTTCTTGCAGGCTTATCCTTAACGGCGGCGAGTTGTGGCATCTTCCGGATGATTCCGTGAAGCATTACGCCATCCCCAGGAGGACCCTGCAGGAATCGTTCCGCCGGTTCAACAGGGGTTTCCTGCACGGGATCGGGGATATGTTCACCTGGTGTTTCTGGAAAGGCTATTATCCTGTCCTCTGGCAGAAGTGCAGGGTGTATTTTATCCTTATCGCCTCGATCTTCTGTTCTATCGTTGGGTTTACCATGATGCATGGCGCCTTGGGCGGCATCGGTTTCCTGCTGGCCGGGGCGCCGGCATGGTTTTGGGTATTGATGATGCTGAAGAAAAAGAGCATTACGGATGGCACCTTGAGCATGGTGAATATCACCGCCATTTCTTACAGTATCATGTTGGCGCTCTTTCGCAGGGTCCCCGAGATCAACACCTATCCTACGGATGTGATCTGGGTGAAGAAGGTTGTGTAACGGAGCGCAACATGGCGTTGGGCCTTATAAATAGAGTGTTGGGAGATCGGATCGGATGAAGATCGCGGTTGTAGACCCTATTACCAGGACGCCCTTGTCGTATTTCAAGATCCCCCGGATCAAGACTAACGACGGGATCATGATCTTCAAACTGGCAGAATTCCTGGCGGGGCGCGGGCATGAAGTGGATCTGTTCATTTCGGATGCCTATCAACCGCAGGAACCGGATCGTGTGGCCCCGGGTGTCCGCTGTATTTATTTGCCGACGCGCCTGAAGCGGATATTCCTGCCGTCGTTGCTGCCGTTCCTTCCTGGTCTTTTTACGGCGTTGAAAAAAGGCGATTATGACAGTGTGGTATCGGCTGAAGCTTTTCAGTTCACCACGTTCCTGGCGGCACTGGCCAAATGTTTCTCCAGGAAGAAATTCAGGCTCCTGGTGTGGCAGGAGCTGGCCCGGCATCAGCGTTTTTGCAAAGAATTACCGTCACGTTTTTTTTATGCCGTCATATTGAAAGGCATGATCGAGGGGCAGATAGATCTTTATGTGCCCCGGGGGGCTTTGGCCAGGAAATTCCTCCTGGATCTTGGCCTTCCTCCGGCCAAGGTCACAGCCCCCATACCGCACGGGATCGACCGTGCGGTATTTTTTCCTGACAAGGATGTTGTGCGGGGTAATTATATTTTTTCTCCTTCCCGGCTGGTCCAGGCGAAGGGTATTGATATCCTTCTGCAGGCTTTTGCCATGGTGCACCAGGAAAGAGGAGACCTGCGGCTTGTCATCCAGGGTGAAGGGCTCCTGTTGGCGGAATACCAAGGGCTGGCACGGGGCTTGGGTGTCGGGTCGCATGTTGTTTTTGATACCGCCAGGATTCCCCATGCCCAGATGCGTGAACGGTATCAACATGCCCTGCTGAGCGTGTTTTCATCCAGGAATGACCTGATGTTCTTCTCCGTGATGGAAAGCGTGGCTTGCGGCACCCCGGTGATCTTGTCCACGGGGGCGGATATTCATTTTGATTTCATGGATAATAAAGGCGGCCGTGTTTTTCCTTCCGGCGATCCTGCCAGTCTGGCGCAGGTCATCTTGTCCCTGCTGAAGGACAAGGATCTTCTGCGGCGCACCGTTGAGGAGAGCATCGTCAAGTCCCGTGAATATTTCAATGATACCGTGTACGAACGACTGAACCAGTTGTTGGTGGGTCTTAATGTCGGGAAGGATGTTAACGTATGAAAGTCCTTTTGATCAACAAATTCCTTTATCCCAAAGGCGGCGATGCGATCTGCACGCTGGCTACCGGGGCCCTTCTGCGCCGCTATGGCCATGCGGTCACCTTTTGGGGCATGAAGCATCCTTTGAATCCAGCGTATCCGCATCAGGATACGTTCATTGACAACATGGACCTTAACACTGCCTCGGGGGGCCTCAAGCAGTTAGATATTGCCGGAAAGATCCTTTATTCTTTCGAGGCCAAAGAGAAGCTTGAGGCGTTACTCCGCCGGGACGGGCGGCCTGACATCGTGCATTTGAACAATTTTGCCCATCAGATATCGCCGTCCATCCTTCATGTCCTTAAGAAACACAAGATCCCGGCTGTCATGACCATGCATGATTTCAAGATGGTTTGCGCCCCCCATTCCCTGTTCTCTAAGGGAAAGGTCTGCACCAAATGTGCAGGGGGACATTATTATCATTGTTTTCAGGAACAATGCGTCAAGACATCTCGTGCGAAGAGCCTTTTAAGCACGGTGGAAATGTACCTGCATCATCGGCTCATGCACATTTACGATTATATCCATACGTTCATCGCGCCGAGCCTGTTCATGAAGCAGGCGCTGGAAGGGATGGGCTTTCGCGGGAAGATGGCGCATATTCCAAATTTTATCGATTTCACCCAGTTTGAGCCGCGGTTTGATGCCGTTGAGCGATCGATCGTTTTTTTTGGACGTTTATCCAAAGAGAAGGGCGCGGCGACACTGATCGAGGCCGCGGGAGGGCTGGATGTGCAGGTCAAGATCATTGGGGATGGGGGGCAGAAGCCGGAACTGGAGGCCCTGATCCGGCAAAAAGGTATAAATAACGTGTCTTTCCTGGGATATTTGTCCGGAGATGTGCTGCGTCATGAGATCAAGAACTCCCTTTTTGTGATGGTCCCCTCCGAAGTGCCCGAGAATAATCCTTTGTCGGTCCTTGAAGCGTTCGCCCTGGGCAAGCCCGTACTGGGGGCCCGTATCGGCGGTATACCGGAACTGATCCAGGAAGGCGAAACAGGCATGACCTTTCAAGCCGGCAATGCCCTGGACATGCGCCAGAAGATCCTGCAGATGCTGGGGGATACCCCTTCTGTGACGCGCATGGGGCAGAATGCCAGACGTTTTGTGGAAGATAATTTTAGTGCTGAAACATATTACGCTAAACTCCAGGCTGTTTATGCACAGGCCATGGGGACCCCGCCGGCTTCCAGCCATGGTGCGAATTCCTGATAGTTGCATATAAGACACCCGCCCCCGCAGGGTGCCGCAGCTATTGTTCAGCGATGCAAATGATTGCAGGCATATATGCATGCGTCTTCACATGAATTTCATCATGACCTCTTTTTATTGAAGTAGGCTGGGAAAAAAGGGTTAGCCGAGGACTCCTTTTTTCGGTATAATACCATTCAAAATCCAAGGCCAGCGCCATGAGCTATTTCTGTTCGTGACAAAGAAAGGTTCGGTCCATGAAAAGAACTGTCCAGCGCAAGGTGATCTTGATCACGGGATGTTCCAGCGGTTTCGGTTTTCTCATGGCAGCGCGGTTAGCGGCCCAAGGCCATCAGGTCATTGCGACCATGCGCGATATTTCCAAAAAGGATGCGTTGCTGGTTGAAGCGGAAAAAAGGGGAGGCACCTCCAATCTGGCGGTTCTTGCCCTGGACGTGACGGACCCCAAGACTGTCCGATCGGCGCTCAGCCGGATCAGGGAGCAATACGGGTTTGTCGATGTGGTGATCAATAATGCCGGTGTCGGCATGATGGGCTTCTTTGAGGATGCGTTGGAGGAAGATTTCCGATTTTTATTTGAAGTCAATTTCTTTGGTGTCCTCAATGTGCTCCGGGAGATCCTTCCTGTCATGCGTCAGCATGGCAAAGGACAGATCATTAATATTTCCAGTGTCTCTGCGTTTTTCGGGTCTGCCGGTTATAGCACCTATTGCTCAAGCAAATGGGCCCTCGAGGGCTTTTCCGAGTCGCTGTACCTTGAGCTGGCCCCTTTAGGAATCAAGGTTAATCTCGTCGAACCGGGTTCCTATCACACAAGGATCTTTGAAGAAAACAGTCATTTTGTGAAAAACTTTGACAACAAAGACAGTTTTTATTATAAAGTCAGCCAGCAATTGAAGGCTTCTGTGGAACAATATATGAAGACCTTAGACAAGGATCCCGAAGAAGTGGCCGAGCTGGTGGAACAAATTGTCGAGGGCCAGCGTACTTCCTTCAGGAATGTCATTGGATTTCGTTCAAATGTGCGTTATTGGCTTTTGAAATTGATGTCTTTTGAATCTTTTGCCAGGAGAGCTTATAAACCGACGTATTGATGCGATTGATGTTCCAGAAAGGGAAAAAAATGGACGAGGCGATCAGGCCCTACAGGCCTGCCGAAGATAAAAAAAAGATTCTTGAGCTTTTCAAGGTGGTCTGGGGTGCGGATTCGAGCAACACACAGGTCGCCGTTTGGGATTGGAAGTTTGAGCGTAATCCTGCCAACGCATCACGCCAACCGGTCATTGTGGTGGCCGATAGCGCTGAAAAGATCATCGGGATGGTGGCGCGGCTGCCGTTCCGTCTCAAATTCGGCCAGGACATCCTTACAGTTTTTTGGTCTGTTGATTTCATCACACATCCTGATTATCGGGGGGAGATCGGCCTGAAACTGGGGCGTGAGACATCCCATCAGAAGGAGCCTCTGCTGGGTTTCCCGTTGGGACCGGTCAAGTTGTTCTGGAAAAGGTATCATTCCCGTCCTTTTGCACAGGTTTACTCCTATGTGCATATTGTGGATATCCGCCATCTGATCCGGCGCAAGTGCGCCAACAGGTTCGTGCTGGCCGCATGTCATTATGTGTGGCAGGGAGTCCGGGCCATGACCGCTTTTCTGGGGCCTCGGTGCGGTTCTGATGTGGACATTGCCGAGATCACGGCTTTTGGCCCTGAAATCGACGTTCTCTGGAAAGAAGCTTCTGTCGATTATCAGTTCCTTCAGGTCCGCGACAGGGCTTATTTGACCTGGCGCTTCCTTGAATGTCCACATAAGAAATACCGTATATTTCTGGCCAGGCGCCAAGGCATGGCCTTGGGGTATATCGTCATCCGCGACGAGGAAAAGAATGGGTTGCATTATGGGTATATTGTTGATATCTTTATCAGGAAAGGTGAGAGCCATGGCTTGCTTGGCCTCTTGTTAAAAGCGGTCAAGGCGCTGGAAACTCAAGGCGTTGATGTTATTACCTGTTATATGGTGGAACATCACAAGATGTATGTGGCAGCCTTAAGGCAGGCTGGTTTTATTTTCAGAAAATTGAGTTTAACAGGGATGATTTTTGACAAAGAAGGGGTTTTATCAGGGGACAGCCTGGTCAAAGATGGCTGGTTTCTTACACGAGGTGATAGCGATTTAGATATGTAGTTTATATTTCTAAATATAATGTAGTAAAAAGCAGGGGGGGGAAGTATGAACATTCTAAAATATTCTGGGTTGGCATTTGTGATGTTGCTCGCGGGACACTTCATGAATGGTTACGAAGTGCAATTTCCTTTCAAAATAGCTGAAGTGGATGGGCTGCATCAATCCGATACGGCGTTTGCCGCAACAAACTCCATATTTGCCCAGTGGTTAGCACGTTTTAAGGCTAAAACAACAACGACCACAACGAAAACGCCCACGACCACCACAACCACAACAACGACACCTTCGACGACAACGACTACGACACCGACGACGACCACAACACCGACCACCACCACCACCACCACCACCACCACCACCACAACGACAACGACGCCCACAACGCCGACAACGACACCTGTGGTCACGGCGCCTGTTGCGGCAGGCCAGTGGGAATTTGCCGGTTGGTTTGGCGGCGGTGCTTTCCCCGGGCTGACCGTTGATTCCAAGACCGAAGGGCGTCTTTTCCTTGTTTCCGATGTGACAGGCGTCTGGCGCAGTGATGATCGCGGGGAGAACTGGAAGTTCATCAAGCAGGGGTTGGGATCGGATTCAGGATCGGCTGTGGCGATCGCACCATCGAATTCCAACACGCTTTATTTTGCTTCCGAACGGGGTCTTTTTTATTCAACCGATGGCGGTGCCCAGTGGACCGCAGGGAACACCTTGAATGGCGATATCGTCTTCGCCCGTCCGGCAAGTCATAAGCCTGTCGCTGTGAGCGAAACGTCACCCGGGAAAGTATGTGTGGGAACTTCAAAAGGCAAGATCCTTTGTTCCACCGATTATGGCAAGAACTGGCAGGCGCTGGTGCTTGATACAGCCTATTTCCCCTCAACCGATGCGATCACGGCGGTATCATTCTTCAATCAGGATCAGTATCTTTATGCGGCGACAACAACAGGCTTGTATGCGTATAGTTTTGGTCAAAGCCTTTGGACGCCGTTGTTGAAGGGCAAGAGCATTACGGATTTTGCTGTTTCCGCGGCGTCTTCCGATGTTATTTTTGCGGCAGGCGGCAGTACCATCTTGATGAGCAGTGACGGCGGCAAGACATGGACGGAAAGCAAGCCGATCCCCAAAGGAACGACCTTCCGCGTCCGTTTGTCGGAGGACAGCTCCGGTACGCTTTCGATTTATGTGTCGTTCTTGAGCGGTTCCGACGGCGGTGTTGTTGTGTCGCGCGATAAGGGCCAGACCTGGGTTTCCCTGGATCAGCAAATGCAGTCTGATAATGTGGGCAATCCTGTGAGAGCGTGGGTTCTGCCCAGCTGGAGCAGTGTCTTGTCGATTGCGGTTGATCCTTTTAACAAGAACATTCTTTATCGGACCGATTGGTGGGGCGTCTGGCGCAGCGATGACGCGGGTGTCACCTGGACCGAGAAGATCAAGGGCGCGCCCAATATGTGCGGCACAGATATCTCTTTCTCGCCCAACGGGACACTTTATGTGGCGAACATGGATATCGGTTTGCTGAGAAGCCTGGATATGGGCAAAACGTATGAACCGGTTTTCCCCAAGGTTTATTCCCCTGATACAGCCGGGCATGTCTGGCGGGTCAGGGCCATTTCCGATCAGAATGTCATATTGACCTCTTCGCCATGGAACAATCAGATCAATCAGGTCGCCATCAGCAAGGATGGCGGGCAGACGTTCCAGATCACGCATACCGGTCTTCCCACGACGCGTCCCAAGGTGAATACCGTCACAGGGACAGGCTTGCCGCATGCACTGGTCGTTGATCCTGTGGATGCGAATAATGTCTATATGGGTATCGATGGCGATGACGGCGGCGGGTTGTTCGTGTCCAAAGATGGCGGATCGACCTGGCAGAAATCGTCCGGTCAGCCGGGTTCAGTGTGTGTGTACAGCGGGTTGGCTGTGGATTATACCAATACCAGCCGGTTGTATTGGGGCGCTATCGGCACCAACGGCGGCATCTATACATCGCCGGACAAGGGGCTCACCTGGAAAAAGGTGTTTTCGACCAGTAATACGGTCGTTGCGATCACAGCGGCTCCGGATGGCGCTGTGTACGCAGGTACTTACAATAACGGCCCGGCCTTATACGTTTCCCGCGATCAAGGGACCACCTGGAAGCTCTTGTCGCAATTTTCGGCTTCGGGCGTTGCGGTTGACTCGGTGGCTGTGAGCCCGATCGATCCAAAGATCATTGTGGCCAGCACCGGGGTATGGTATGCGCCGATACCGCAGAAAATATATCTTAGCCGGGATGCCGGTGCGACCTGGACTGATATATCGGGGGATCTGACACCGACGCATGGGCAGTCCGCGATGGTGTTTACCAAGGACGGCCAGTACCTTTATATCTCGCGTTATGCGGGCGGGGTTTACCGGATAAAATTATAATCTTCGTCGGATACTATTATGTCAAGCAAGCTTCACGGATCGATCATTGTGACGTCGCGCTGTAATGCCAAATGCAATATGTGCGACGTGTGGCAGTACCCATCCAGGCCGGAAGAAGAGATCGGCCTGGATGTTTACGAAAAACTCCCCCAGATGTTCTTTACCAACATCACCGGAGGGGAGCCCTTCGTTCGCAAGGATCTTCCCGAGATCGTGGCCCTCTTAAGACGGAAGACCAAGCGTATTGTCATCAGCACCAACGGGTTCTTTACGGACCGCATCATTGCGCTGTGCGAGAAATACCCTGATCTGGGGATCCGTATCAGCATCGAAGGGGCGCCAGAGACCAATGACAAGATCCGCGGCATTCCTGAAGGGGCTGCGCGCACGGAACGCACCTTGCTCAAGCTAAGGGAAATGGGGATCCGGGATATCGGGTTTGCCATGACCGTCCAGGACATGAATGCCAAAGACCTTGTCGGCCTTTATGAAAAAGCTGAAGGTTTCGGATATGAGTTCGCCACAGCGACCCTGCACAATTCGCATTATTTCTGCAAAACGGACAACCGTATCCAGGATAAGGAAATGGTGACCGGAGAGTTCAGGCGGTTGATCGCTCGTTTGCTTCGTTCCAATAAACCCAAACAATGGTTCCGTGCGTATTTCAATCATGGCCTGATCAATTACATTTACGGCAAGCCGCGCTTTTTGCCGTGCGAGATGGGCCAGGATGGTTTCTTCCTTGATCCTTACGGCGACGTGCTGGCTTGTAACGGCATGGAGCGCAAGATGCCGATGGGCAATCTGAAGACGCAGTCCTGGGATGAAATATGGAACGGATCCAAGGCCAGGGACGTGCGCCATGCCGTCAAGCTTTGCCAGAGGAACTGCTGGATGATTGGTTCAGCCGCGCCCGCGATATGGCACCATCCGCTCAAGCCCGTCTGGTGGGTGTTCAGCAACAAAATGCAGGCCATGCAGGGGAAACCCGGGAACTGATCCCATGAAGATCGTTGTTATCGGCACACGCGGTTTTCCTGATGTCCAGGGTGGTGTGGAAAAACATTGCCAGCAGCTTTATCCTCTTGTGACCGGTATGGGTGTGGACGTGACCGTGCTCACACGCCGGCCCTATGTCGATCCTGCCTTGCGCGAATACCGCGGTGTTCATCTTGTCCCTGTCGATTGTCCCCAAAGCAAATTCCTCGAGGCGATAGTTCATTCCTTCAGGGCCGTGCTTTATGCCAGGACGCTCAAGCCGGATGTGGTGCATATCCATGCCATAGGCCCGTCGATTGTGGTACCGCTGGCCAGGCTTCTGGGCTTGAAAGTTGTGATCACGCATCACGGCCCTGATTATGAGCGCAAGAAATGGAACGGGGTGGCCAAGGCGATCCTCAGGCTCGGGGAAGCCTGCGGATGCCTGTTTGCCAACAGGATCATCACGATCACCGGCCATATCGGACGCGCCATCACCGCCAAATTCGGCAAGGTCCCTGTGATCATTCCCAACGGGGTGGTTATTCCCGAAAAGATCGTCGCCGCAGACACTGTGGCCAGGTTTGCCCTTGAACCGGGGAAATATTTCGTGGCGGTGGGGCGGTTTGTACCTGAAAAAGGATTCCATGATCTGGTCGATGCCTATGCCCGTTGTGAGGCGCATGGATGGAAGCTTGTGATCGTCGGAGATGCTGATCATGAGGATGCCTACAGCCGTTCCCTTAAGGCAAGGGCCGCGGGAGTTTCCGGGGTGGTCTTGACGGGTTTCCTGACGGGCAAGGCTCTCGGAGAGATTTATTCCAACGCCGGTGTTTTTGTCCTGCCGTCTTATTACGAAGGCCTGCCTATTGTTCTTTTAGAGGCCATGAGTTACGGCCTTAATTGCCTGGTCTCGGATATTCCTGCCAATCGTGAAGTGGCCCTGGCGCAAGAGCGTTATGTGAAGCCGGGGGCCATCGACGCGTGGGCGCAGAACATGGCTCTGTTTTCCTCCAGCCCCTTGCAGGATGACGCGCGTACCGCCATGCTTGGGCTGATCGCCCGGGAGTATGACTGGAAGGACATTGCGCGTCGTACGCTGGCGGTCTATCAGAGCGTATAGGTGAAACTGCCGTACCGTTTCCCCAGGATATTTTTTTCTTTCGCCGCAGGCATCCTGCTGCTCCTTCTGTTGTATTGGGCCAAATGCCAGCTGGGCATTGATATTTTTCCCCGCTTTGCGTGGGAAGAACATTTTTCTGTGCTCAATGTTTTTCAAAAGGGTGAATATGTATTCGATCCGCCGCCGGGCCGTGCGGTCCTTTTGCAATCGAGCTTTGATGAAGTTTTCCCGTTCTGGCCGTGGTCGGCTATGTGGGTCAGGGAGCGTGCGACCATCGTTGATGCGGTCGTGCCGGGAGGGCCGGACGGCTCAAGATGCCTCAAGGTCCACAGCGATTCATTCTGGGACTGGTCTTTGGCACATCATCTGATCATCAAGGCCAGGCCGGGCAGAAGGTTTGTCCTGTCAGGGTATGTGAGGACGGAGGGCCAGGCTGTTGCCCGTGCGGGGATCATGCTTTACGATGCCGACGGCAATATCCACAATTGGGTCAATGTGGTGGATCATATCCAGTCTCGCGTTTGGAAGAAGTTTTCGGGCGAATTCGTGGTTCCGCCCGGCATCACGGGCATCCGTTGCCGGGTGGCAGGATACCGCAGCGGGGATTTTTATTTTGATGACATCCGTTTTATTCAGCAATAAGGGGATCTGGGCATGAAAGGCATTATCCTTGCAGGCGGACGGGCGACACGGCTTTACCCTATCACCCGCGGTATTTCCAAGCAGCTTTTGCCCGTGTACAACAAGCCGATGATCTATTATCCCTTGTCGGTGCTCATGCTGGCGGGCATCAAGGATATCCTGATCATTTCAACGCCTGAAACCCTGCCCCAGCTTAACAGCCTGCTGGGAGATGGCCGTGCATACGGCATCCGGATCGAGTATGCCCAGCAACCCGAGCCGCGGGGGATCGCCGAGGCTTTTATCATCGGAGAAAAATTCATCGGCGCCGAGGGCGTGAGCCTTATTCTGGGCGATAACATCTTTTTCGGGCACGGGCTGCTTGAGGAAGTGCGCGCAGCGGCGCAGATCCAGGACGGCGCAGTTGTTTTTGCCTACTGTGTCAGCGATCCGGAGCGCTACGGTGTGGTGGAATTCGACGGGCAATCCAATGTGCTCTCCATCGAGGAAAAGCCGGCCAAGCCCCGTTCTTCCTGGGCCGTGACCGGGCTTTATTTTTACGACAATTCCATCGTCGGGGTCGCCCGGGGCCTTAAGCCTTCGGCCCGCGGGGAACTGGAGATCACGGATGTGAACAGGGTTTATCTGCAGCAGAAGAAACTCAAGGTCAGACTGCTCGGGCGCGGTTATGCGTGGCTGGATACCGGGACGTATGATTCCTTGATCGACGCGTCGATGTTCATCAAGACCGTGGAGGAACGCCAGGGCCTGAAGATCGCCTGCATCGAGGAGATCGCTTATAATATGGGATATATCACGCGTGCGCAGCTGGCGGGCCTGGGCAGGGAGATCAGGACGTCGTATGGGGATTATTTGCAAAAGATAGCAGGGGAATGATATGCCGTTTGCATTTTCCAGAATGCGTATCCCGGAGATCGTGCTGGTTGAGCCTAAAATTTTTCCGGATGACCGCGGTTTTTTTGCCGAACTTTTCAAGGCGTCTGACTTCAGGGCGGCCGGACTGCCTGCGTCCTTCGTTCAGGTCAATCATTCGCGTTCGCAGAAAAATGTCCTGCGCGGACTTCATTATCAATTAAATCCCAAAGCCCAGGCCAAGCTTGTGAGTGTGGTGCACGGCGAGATCTTCGATGTGGCGGTTGATATCCGCCGGGGATCTCCCACCTGCGGGCAGTGGGTCGCGGAGCGTTTGTCCGACGTTAACAAGAAGATGATATGGGTTCCGGCCGGCTTTGCGCACGGTTTTTGTGTCTTGTCCGATCATGCGGAGATCATTTATTATTGCTCCGACGAGTATGCCCCTGACCTGGAGCGCAATATTCTCTGGAATGATCCTGATATCGCCATCGACTGGCCTGTGGCTGCGCCGTTATTGTCGCCCAAGGATGCGCATGGGAAATCCTTGTCTGCGGCCGAGAATAATTTTAGGTACACAGCGGGGACTGTTACATGATGAAGGCGGTTATTACCGGAGCCGACGGGCAATTGGGGCTGGCGTTCCAGCAGGAACTAAAGAGGCGGGGGATCCCGTATTGGGGAAGTGATGCCGCCACCTGCAACATTACCCGCCGGGAAGAGGTTGAGGCCATGCTGGAGGCCCGGCGCCCTACGGTCTTGATCAATTGCGCGGCGTATAACCAGGTCGACCATGCGGAAACAGACCCGGCGGGCGCCTTCGAGGTCAATGCCCAGGCGGTAAAAATACTGGCCGAGGCTTGCCAGGCGCGGGGGATCAAATTCGTGCATTACAGCACGGATTATGTTTTTGACGGCAGGAAAGGCGCGTTCTATACGGAAGACGACGCGCCTGCCCCTTTGAACGTCTATGGGCGAAGCAAGCTTGATGGCGAGGTTTTTGCGCGCACGCTGGCAACGGATCATCTTGTTTTGCGCACCAGCTGGGTGTACGGCGAGGGCAAACAGAATTTTCTTTACAAGTTCCTGGGGTGGGCGGCGGCAAATGACGTCCTTAGGATATCGGCCGACGAGGTGTCTGTGCCCACCTATGCGGACGATCTGGTGGCGGTCACCCTCAGGGCCATTGACAGCGGCCTGACAGGGCTGTACCACGCCCCCAGCAGCGGCTATGCCTCGCGCTATGAATGGGCTAGATATTTTTTGAAAGCCGCCGGTTTTTCCAACCTTGTGATCCCGGTTCCGTTGAGCTATTTCAAGCCCAAGGTCGAGAGGCCGGTTTTCTCAGCCATGTCGAATCGCGCGATCACGACCGCGCTGGGGATCAGGATCCCCGAGTGGCAGGAGGGTGTCGAGACCTACGTTAAAATTTACCTGGAAAAACAGCCATGCCGTTAATAACCGTGTTGGTCACCGGCGGAAGCGGGTTCATCGGGTCCAACTTTATAAAACATATCCTTGGCGCGCATCAGGATGTCCGGGTCATTAATTTTGATGCCCTGACCTATGCAGGCAATCCGGACAACCTGGCTGAACTGACCCATGAGCCCCGTTACAGCTTCCGGCGCGGGGATATCACATCCGGCGTTGATGTGGGTGCGGTCATGCCCGGGGTTCAATATGTCGTGCATTTTGCCGCGGAATCCCATGTTGACCGCAGTATCGAGGGGCCCGAGGTTTTTACACGGACCAATACCCTTGGCACCCAGATACTCCTGGACCATGCGCGGGCGAACGGTATCGCGCAATTTGTCCATGTGTCTACGGACGAGGTTTACGGCAGCCTCGGGACAGAGGGTTATTTTACGGAAGATACGCCGCTGGCCCCCAACAGCCCGTATTCGGCCAGCAAGGCCGGGAGCGACCTCCTGGTCCGGGCGTATCATCACACCTTTGGATTTCCCGGCGTCATTACGCGCTGTTCCAATAATTACGGCCCGTATCAGTTTCCTGAAAAACTAATTCCTTTGATGATCTCCAATGCGTTGGACAACAAGCCGCTGCCTGTTTATGGCGACGGGATGAATGTGCGCGACTGGCTTTATGTGGAAGACCATTGCCGGGCCATTGATGCGGTCCTGTTCCGGGGGAAAGCGGGAGAGGTTTACAATATCGGCGGGAAGAATGAATGGCATAATATAGATATCGTCAAGTTGATCCTTCGTGAGCTCGGCAAGCCTGAAACCCTGATCCGTTTTGTCGAGGACAGGCCCGGCCACGACAGGCGTTATGCCATTGATCCGGCCAAGATCAGCCAGGAGCTGGGCTGGGAGCCTGCCGTTAAATTTGAGGACGGGATCAAGGCCACGATCCGGTGGTATCTCGGTCATAAGGAATGGATCGCCCGCATCAAAAGCGGGGCGTACCGCGGAGGCCGGGCATGCCAGGGCGTTTGAAGGCACCCAAAGGTTTTTCACTGGTCGAGATCATGGTGACGGTCGGGATCCTTGCCGCCGCGCTGGGCGGCATGATGTTCCTTTTTTCCAACAGCGTTGTGCTCAACGAAGACAGCCGCAATACCACCCTCGCCCTGTCGCATATTCAGTTTGTGCTGGAAGATATCCGCAATACGCCCTACGCGATGGACCTGGCCCGCATCAAGATCGGTGATTGGGCGTGGGATCAGGCCAAGATCTCCGGCCACGGCCTGACGCCGCTTCATGAGGAGCGCATCACGGTCGAGGCGCTAGGGACAGACCCTTTGACCGTGACCGTGATCGCCACCTGGAAGAATACCTATCGCCGGGCCAGAACGCTGGCGATCAGCACCATCATGGGGGGCGCATGAAAAGCTTTACCCTTACCGAGTTGATGGTGAGCCTATTGATTTTCGGTCTGCTGGCCGCGGGGATGTACAGCATGCTGGCCACAGGCATGTCGGTGTATATGACCGACAGTGCCACCCTGGACCTTCAGCAGACGACGCGCGGGGCCATGGACCGGTTTATCCGCGAGGTGCGCTCCAGTCGTTTTACCGTGGTTCGGCCGCTGGGGGAGAACAACGACAAGATCTCTTTTAATACACCAGGCGTTATCGGGGTTCAGTATTATATCGACGGCACGCGCCTTGTCCGTGAATATCCGCCGGGAACCCTCACGCCTGTCGCTGACGAGATCCAGCGCTTCAAGCTCGCGTTAAACGGCGCCATGCTGAGCGTTACGATCCAGGCCGGGAGAAGTTTCTACCAGCGCCCGCTCATATTTTCTTTAACCGAACAGGTGAGGCTGCGCAATGAATAGGATGCGTGCGCGCGGACAAGCCATGCTGATCGCCATGCTGCTGCTCATCCTGCTGGGCGGTCTCGGTGCGGTTGCAGCCACGCGCTGTGTGCACGAGACCCAGCTGATCCGCCGGCATGTGGGCGCGTCACGGGCTTTCTGGGCCGCTGAGGCAGGCTTGCAGCGCGCTTTCTGGGATATCGTGAACAATGACTGCCGGTCCATGAAAGAGGCGGGCACAGAGGTTCTCTGCGAGGCCTGCAATCGTTGCGGGGATGGCAACAGGGTCCTTGCCGGCGGCCTGGCGGGTGGGGCGTACCTGGTTGTTGTACATAAGGACGATCCCCATATCATCTCGACAGGATCGTCGGGCTCGGGGGCCGGCATGCCGCCGTATCAGCGGCGTATTGAGGTTGAACTTGGGGTGGCGCCGTTGTTTGGTTACGGGGCTTTTTCTAAGGACAGCATCATCCTGAGAAATAACGTGCTCATTGACAGTTATGATTCAAGGCAGGGGGATTACGGCGGCCAAAATGTCGGCACCCAGGGGAATATTGCCACCAACAGCGCCGCTACGGATGCTGTCACTGTCGGCAGTGATAGTGAGGTGAAAGGGTCTGTTGTCAAGGAGGCGGGCATCGGGATGGACCCGGTGGTGGTCCCTGATGTGCTTCAAGCCTCGCCTTCGCTGGGCACGCTGGCTTTATTCAACAGCCAGGCCAAGGTCCTTTCGGGTGGCGATTACAAATACAGCAAGATCGTGATGGCGGACAACAGCGCGTTGAGCGTGACCGGGGATGTGTCGATCTATCTGACGGATTCTCCGGCGATCTCTTCCGGGACGAATAACCAGGTGGTCATCAACGACGGGGCGAGCCTGAAGATCTACATCGAGGGGGCGGTGGCCCTGACACCCGATCTTGTGCTGAAAAATCTGTCGGGTAAGCCGCAGAATTTCATCATTTACAGCCGCTATGCCGGGGCGAACGGGGTGGTTATTTCCGGCGGCACAGATTTTAAAGGTGCGGTCTATGCCCCGGATACGGATATTGTGGTGGGGCCCAAGACCAGCGTATTTGGCGCGTTGGCCGGCAAGACCGTCACCGTGTCTGCCAAGGCCAAGATCCATTTTGACCAGAGCCTGAGCAAGGTGGCTAATCCCACATCCGCTGCGTCCCTTCATAATTGGCAGGAAAAACCCCTCTAAGAGCGTTTTCTTTGAAGAGAAGATCTCGTGCGACACAAGACCTTTACAGTGTGTATAGTTATGTGTATAAGGAGATGTATTATGACCCGCATGAATATTATGATGCCTGACGATCTGTCGGAATATTTGAAAAAGGTCCCCAATAAAAGCCGCTATATAGCGGAGGCAGTAGCGGAACGGATCAGCCGGGAGCGCTCGAAACACTTGCGTTCCCTGTTGGCGGACGCTTATGCTGCGTCAGCCAAAGAAGTCACAGTGGTCAATGCACAATGAGTGGGGACGCTCCATTGATATTGCCAATCAACATTCAAGCCTGGTTACTGTGTTGCCCATTGTAAAAAAACAGCCGGGTTCTGGCTGGAACTGGTATAATTATATTCTTGCAAGAGATTGAATCAGCCGGGAGGGTTCGAGCTGATGTTCTTTGAGATTTTGGGGGTGACTGGTTTCGACTTGAGTGAGCCGGGGCCAGGTTGCATGCCGAGGACGCCAGTTGGCCTCGTAAAAATCTGGCACACAATAAACGCTAACGAAAAACCGTTAATGTTCAGTGACTTCGAACAGCAGATCGCTTTAAACCCGATCGCTCCCTTCGGAGGCCTGGTCGCAGTACCCGCCATTCGCTAATTAATTAGCGAATGCACTTTGCCGGTGATGCCTGCGGGCCGGTAAAGTCACGCTGCAGGCTGGCTGTCGTGCGTGTCCCGCGCAAGACGGTGAGACGTCAGGGAATGGTATCCGGCGGGTTTGTCCGCTGAAACGCCGGACGCGACATTAAAGACGGACTACGCATGTAGACGCTTGATCTTAGACACTGAAGGACCCGGGTTCGATTCCCGGCACCTCCACCATTTTCTATGTAATACCCATAAACATACTGATTTGTGTAAGTTATGGTAAGGCACTGTCAGCAACGGCAGTGCCTTTTTCATTGGTTTTTGCCCTATAAATGTTGATAGATGTTGACAGAAATGTTGACAGAGTGAAGCTGTTATTCTGGATATTGTGGTGTTGAACGATTTTAGCTTTTGGGTATTGAATGCCTGAAGATTAGGACTGGCGGACTTATCGGATCGAAGCAATAAAGGGCTTACTGGGCAGCTTTGGGGACTGGATGCTATCCAACGCCTGCTAAGAGGAAGAAGCTGAGACAGAGGTGCCAAAGAAGGTCCAGAATGGGCTTCAGGATAGGGCTGTCTGGACGTCAAAAGCGGATTGGGTAGAATTAACAAGATAAAGCTGTTTTGCGTCCTGTCCAGAGAATCGCAACTATTTTGAACTATTTTGCAGGAAAACCTGGAGATCGGATTATATTTAGTATTAATAGGCACCAGCGTTTTTCGCACTTTTTGGCTAAATATCGTGTTTTTCAAAGGTCATTCTAGGCGTATTAGATTGACCACATATAAATATTACAGCTCATTGGGATTCGTTTCCCGGTGAGCTTTTCTTGTTTTATAGACTTCCCAAAATCCGGATTGCTATTTGCTAGTACTTGCTATAAACTCTTAATAATGCCTTCTATCAAGAATCTAATCAAGCAACTAGAACAGTATCGGTGTGAAAAACGCCTTAGTCAGGAGAAACTGGCTGAGCGGCTTTCTGTTGCTTTTAGCACTGTGAATCGCTGGATTAAGGGGCATAACGAACCAAGCAAAATTCAACAGTTCCATATAGAGAAACTTTTAAAGACTGTTAGTAAGAAAAGGAAGAAAGCAGAATGAACTATACATCTATTCGGGATAACCATTCCCATGGCACTGTTGGTGAATTTCTGAAGCAGGTTCTTACTGACAAGTCAGATGTTTCGATAGTATCCGCATATTTCACAATCTACGCCTACCATAAGTTAAAAAACCACTTTGATAATGTTAATGAATTGAGATTCCTTTTTGGTGAGCCAACTTTCCTGAAGTCTATGGATCCAGAGAAAACCAATGTCAGAGATTTTAAGATTGAAGACGATAGGATTGTTATTCCTATTGAAAATCGCTTAACACAGAAAAAGATTGCCCAAGAATGCTCTGATTGGATCAGGGATAAGGTTCAAATCAGGTCAATGGTGAAGCCTAACTTTTTGCACGGAAAAATGTATCATGTCAAACAGGAAAGCGGGATTGAGAAAGCAATAGCAGGTAGTTCAAATTTCACAGTTAATGGGCTTGGACTAGGTGGTAGCAAGAATATCGAGCTGAACATGGTGGTTGATAGTGATCGGGATCGCCAGGAATTAAAGGAATGGTTTAATGGTCTTTGGAATGACCAGACAGGCTTGGTTGAGGATGTTAAGGCTCAGGTATTGAAATATATTGAGCAGTTATACAATGAAAATGAACCTGAGTTTATCTATTTTAAGACCCTTTTTCATATCTTTGAGAACTATCTGGACGAACAGAAGAAGGGTGGTCTTCTGGACGAGAGAACAGGCTTCTTTGATAGTGAAGTCTGGCACATGCTGTACGATTTCCAAAAGGATGGCGTAAAGGGTGCAGTCAATAAGATCCTAAAACATAATGGCTGCATTATTGCTGATAGTGTTGGTTTGGGTAAAACATTTGAAGCCCTAGCTGTTATCAAATATTTTGAACTTCTGAACAGCAGGGTCCTGGTGGTATGCCCAAAGAAGTTGTCTGGTAATTGGACTATATATCAGGCAAGCCAGAACCATGCCCTGAATCCATTTAAGCGGGATCGTTTTAATTATACGGTTTTGTACCATACGGATATGGCACGGGAATCAGGTCATTCAGACGCCAATGGGATTGATCTGGAGAACTTTAACTGGGGTGCTTATGATCTTGTCGTAATAGACGAATCACATAATTTCCGAGGGAATCCTTTGGAAAGAGAAGGGAAAGATGGCAGCCTAAGAATGAATCGGGCTAAGTGGCTGATGGAGAAAGTCATTAAGTCAGGTGTAAAGACTAAGGTGCTGATGCTGTCAGCTACACCTGTGAACAATACCTTAAGGGATTTACGCAATCAAATCGCACTTATTACCGAGGGTGAAGAAGACGCCCTGTACGAATGTTGTAAGATTAAAGATATATCCGCCACTCTTAAGAATGCTCAGACACACTTCACAAACTGGGCAGATCCCAAGAAAAACCCTAAAAGAAATATGAAGCAGCTCCTGGAAAAGCTAGATTCCTCTTTCTTTAAGCTGCTTGACGAAATGACTATAGCCCGGTCCAGGAAGCACATAAAAAGTTTTTATAATATCGAGGCTATAGGTAAGTTCCCAGCGAGACATAAACCTGGGTCTGTTCACCCGGAGATCGATACAGATAACCGTTTTCCGTCCTACGACACTTTAAATAAGCAAATATTGAAATACGAGTTGTCTGTCTTCAAGCCTTCCAAATATATCAAGCAAGAGGCAATGAAGAAGTATGAAGAACAGGCTCAGGGACAGGTGCTTTCATTTAAGCAAGAAGATCGTGAAACATTCCTTATTGGCATGATGAAGGTGAACTTTCTCAAAAGGCTTGAGAGTTCTATCAATTCTTTTGAGATCTCAATGGATAGGACCATTAAGAAGATAGAAAATCTGGAAACAAAAATTAATGATTTCTTGAAGCATAAAGTTGGTTCTGCTGAGGCTCTTTTAGAAGGGGCAGAGCCTGAAGAAGATGAGCTAGAAGAAAACGCTGATGACTTGGAACAGTGGCAGGTAGGTAAGAAATTTAAGTATGAACTAGCAGATCTTAGGTTGGAGGACTGGCTAAAGGATCTTAAGAAAGACAAGGAAGCGTTGGTCGATCTCTACAACAATGCTGTTGCTGTAACTCCTGATAGAGATGCAAAGCTGGTGGAATTGAAGAAGTTGATTCTTGATAAGGTCAGGAAGCCATTCAATGCTGGCAATAATAAGGTCCTGGTGTTTACTGCTTTTGCCGATACAGCACAATATCTCTATGAGGCTATAAAGCCTTGGTGTCAGAAGGAGCTAAAACTTCATTGTGCTTTAGTGTGTGGCAGTTATACCTAGACCACATATGGTAAAACTGACTATGACAGTATCTTGCTTAACTTTTCTCCTGTTTCAAAGAACCGGGCAAAGATGACCAGCGTTGCTCAGGTTGAGCAGATAGACATTCTCATAGCAACGGATTGTATCAGTGAAGGTCAGAACCTTCAGGATTGTGATTACCTGGTTAATTATGATATCCATTGGAATCCTGTTCGGATCATTCAACGTTTTGGTCGTATTGACAGGTTGGGCAGTAAGAATGACTCGATCAAACTTGTGAATTTCTGGCCGACCAAGGATTTGGATAATTACATTAATTTAAAAGAACGAGTTGAAGCCAGGATGGCACTCGTGGATGTAACAGCCACGGGTGAAGATAACATATTGGATGTCGATCAGATCGAAGAACTGATAACAGATGACTTGAAATATAGGGCTCAATCTTGAATGTTGAACATAAAAATATAACTCTTTAATAATAAATCTGGTTTGGTGAACCCCGATACGGGGTACAATCCTTTTAATCTGCCAAAAGAAAAAGGAGACCAAACCAG
>Ga0114951_10000613_pt1 | contig 48029 bp, 46 predicted proteins | sample AM7aDNAmetaG_FD_88677 | JGI IMG/M metagenome (GOLD analysis project Ga0114951, IMG submission 88677) | Freshwater microbial communities from Finland to study Microbial Dark Matter (Phase II) - AM7a DNA metaG | ecosystem: Environmental > Aquatic > Freshwater > Lake | place: Finland: Lake Alinen...
AATGATATTCTGGCAGATCCATTGATGGCATGAGATTAGGAAAATAAAATTATGCGTTTTACTGAAGTTCATTTTCCAAAAGCCATTTCCATACCGGTTTAATGTTTACCGTTCTGTCACCGGCCTTTCTAGTGTCCTCCTGGTCATTCGTCAGGATAAGACCTCTATCCAGTTGGAACGTCTCCATTCATTTAAATCGCCCGCATTTGCCTCAGTTTTTCTTGAACTATTTCAGGGTAATGCATGGCAATTTTTGCAATATGCCAGTGATCGCAATAAGAAATATCTGCCCTTATGACTCATGATAGCTTATTATGAGGTTCTTCAATACAGCAGGGCCGGTGAATTGTCAGGATCACTACTGTCTCCCTCCGCTTTCACGGTTTGACCTGGTTGAGATCCTGTCCCTCATCGCTCAGAAGAAGTACTTCGTCCTCCATGCTCCCCGGCAGAGTGGAAAGACATCCTGCCTGCTTGCCCTCCGGGATCACCTGAATCGTGAAGGAAACTACACGGCACTCTATATTAATGTTGAGTGCGGCCAGACGGCCAGGGGCGATGTCGGGAGGGGGATAAAGGCAATACTTAGCGAACTTGCCCTTCAGGCAGACAGGACTCTTGGAGATACTACTCTGCGGGGCCTCATTAATAGCAGTCTTGAAGCGTATGGAGAGGATGCGGCCTTAAAAACAGTTCTTTCAGACTGGTGCCTAAAACTGAACCATCCACTTGTCCTCGCCATCGATGAGGTGGATGCCCTTGTCGGTGATACACTTATCTCCCTTCTTCGTCAGATTCGTTCGGGCTATCCTGAAAGGCCCTCATCATTTCCTGCTTCAGTTATCCTGTGCGGAGTCCGTGATATCCGTGATTATCGGATCCACTCAGAGAAAGATCAGGAGATCATAACCGGGGGAAGTGCCTTCAATATCAAGGCAGAGTCACTTCGGCTTGGAAATTTTTCTGACGAGGAGGATAGAACACTGTGCCTGCAGCATACTCGGGAGACTGGCCAGGTGTTTAGTGAAGGTGCTCTTGCAGCTATCTGGCATCTGACCTGCGGTCAGCCTTGGCTCGTTAATGCTCTTGCGTATGAGGTCTGTTTCAAACTTGAGGAGGGAAGGGATCGCACGAACCTAATCACCATGTCTCTCGTTATGGATGCAAAAGAGCGTATAATACAACGGAGGGAGACGCATCTTGATCAGCTGGTAGACAAGCTGAAAGAAGAGCGTGTCAGAGGAGTTATCGGACCGATTCTTGAAGGTACCATGATTGAGAATGCTGTAAGTGAAGATGATATTGGCTACGTACAGGACCTCGGTCTTATCACGAGAAGAAGTGAGGGTTTTGTGATTGCAAACCCCATCTACCAGGAGATTATCCCCAGGGCGATAACGTATATAACCCAGTTAAACCTTGAACCCGCGGTAAACCCCGCTTGGTTTATCGGCCCCGAAGGGAGACTCGATATAAAACACCTACTTTCTTCTTTTCAGCAGTTCTATAGAGAGAATTCAGCGAGTTGGACCGATATCGCAAACTACAAAGAAGCTGGCCCACAACTTCTGCTCCAGGCGTTTCTTCAGAGGATCGTTAATGGTGGCGGGCAGATAACCCGGGAATATGGCCTTGGTATGGGAAGGACTGATCTCTTCATTCTCTGGCGTCTTCCTTGCGGAAACGTTCAACGGTTTGTTATCGAATGCAAGGTATTGAGAGGTTTGCGCGAGGCGACAATTACCTCAGGGGTTACCCAGGTGCTCAAATATGCTGACTCCTGCGGTGCAGATGAGGTATACCTTGTCATCTTTGACGAGACTAAAAAGAAGAGCTGGGATAGGAAAATATATACTGAGACCCGTGAGCAGGGGGGAGTGACAGTAACGGTGTTTGGGATGTGATGGCGGTACTCTGTTGAAGACTTAGACCCAGCATCGTTTGACCACCCGCCTTTTTGTCCTGGACTTCACGTACCTTTTTCTCTCTCGTAATGATGAGTGATCATTTTCAATCAGATAAATATCCTCCCCTCTTTAATTTCCGTGAAAGCCAGACAGAACTGTATACCATGTTTTTAAGGTCTTCTCCAATGTACTTATTATTCTCAATCTGGCCCCAATCTTTAGTTGTATCTTCATCATTCTCTCCCACCCATGATGCAATAGCAACTTCAGGAGTATGAAATCCAAGCCACGAGAAAAAGTTAAGAAGGTTTCCTGCTACGTGCTGAATACCATCCACATGACCTATTATAATAAGGCCAATTACCTTATTGTGAATTAGACGGTTCCCAAACCAGGAATACTGGTTCTCAATGCAGTTCATCCTCTCAATAAATTTCTGGACCAGGGCTGTGTGATTGTTCCACCTGATGGGGGTTGCGAGTATGAGAATGTCTGCTGCAAAAACGGCGTCATAGACTTTCTGCATCTCGTCATCTTCATATTTCAAAGAACTTTGACATGGATAAGTACAATATGAGGGATTTTCCGAATAATTTCCTTCGCAATCATAAATTTTTAGATCTTTTACGCGGATAAATTCTGTATCACAACCGAATGATGAAAATATCTCCAATGACCGTATCAGGAGCTTTTCAGTTTTGCTCATGCCGGAAATCTGCCTGCTTGAACCGGAAATTCCAAGGACTTTTTGTCCAATTCCAGTATCTGAATCGGGTACACGGACAGAATCGTAACCTAATTTATGACCAACCAAAGGTGCAGGCATAGAAATAGTATTAGAGGGAGAACTTTATCACTTTCGTGGTCCCTATCATAAAATCAGGATTCCATGGAAAAACAGAGTGAAAAGATCTGTATATGTTCAGAGTGTCCGACATATACTCTTTGTGCAGCAGAATGCGGAGAGCTATTTTATTGTTATGAAGGAAATAGCCCGAACTGCATATCGATTATGCAGGTCTGTATTTGTCCAAACTGTAATGTATGGAAGGACGACCTGATGAAAAAGGGGTACTATTGTGTGAAAGGGAGTGAAAGTATGTTAACAGGAGATAATGCCCTCTAAACAAAATCATTATCCACAATCATAACGACTTATTATTAGAATGAACAAGAATAATCTCCTTATTTTGATTATAGCATTAATCGCGGTTATTTGTGTAGCAAGCCTTGCCATGCTTGCAAAAAGTCCGGATATCAGCTCACCCGCAACTTCTCAAAAAACTGGACCAGTAAGTGTTCCCACAGCAACCCTTTCGCAGACCGGGTTGAATGGACCAGATTTGACATGGCTCCATGCCAGGATAACTGATGTAAATACTGGTGGTGACTTCACACTGGGGGATAATTTTGGAAAACCAGTACTGGTATTACTATTTACACTAAGCTGTCCAATCTGCGTTGAACAGCAAAAGGCGATAATGTCGCTTAAAAAAGAATATGGAAATGATTTTATTTTTGTTGGCCTTGTCGCGGATCCGAATGAGAAACCTGAAAATGTAAAAAATTATCTGAAACAGCATAATTTTGGTGACAGTAAATATGCAATAATGAGTTATGATTTAGGGCAACCTATGGTAGATGAATATGGGATTGGGATTGTAACTCCGGCTAATGCACCCTTGATTGTAATTTGCAACGGAACCAAGGTGAACAGGTTCGGATGGGGTATAAAATCAGAATCAATGATAAAAGAAGGTCTGTTTTCAGTCTGCTAGTATGGATATAATCTCAAACTGGGCCCTTTCTTTCCTGGCAGGGCTCCTTTCCCCTCTGGGTGCAGTCTGTGTCCTTCCTTTATACCCGGGTTTCCTGAGTTATCTTGCGGGTTCAGAAGAAAATGGAGGACGTAAAGTAAATCCATTACTGCTTGGGATTATTATCACGGCTGGAATAATGACTGCAATGCTCGCTGTTGGATTTCTTTTTGTATTTCTTCTTAAAGAATCGCTTTCATCAGCTGCTGGAATAATTTCGAGAGCTGCTTTTATTCTCCTTCTTATAATCTCAATTTTTCTTATAACCGGCATTTCCATACCTAATAAATTTCCATCCCTTCCACTACCGAGGTGGAGGAATAAATTCGCAGGTGCTTTTTTATATGGCATTCTGTTCGGATTTATTATAATTCCGTGCAATCCTGCACCAATGGTGGTAGTTTTTGGAATGAGTACCACCGTGTCATCATTTCTTTCTAACCTGGTAAGTTTTTTTTTATTTGGGTTTGGCATGGCATTGCCTCTGCTTGCAATAGCCGTCATTTCTCTTGAAAAGGGGCAGATGTTTACAAAATTTTTAATAACTAGAAGGAGGGCGCTAAATTTTGTAACCGGCATTTTCATGGCTGTTATTGCACTTTATTACCTCTTCTTCGTCTTTTAGTCTGGTTTTTTTTAGTGACTAATTTTCTTTGTGAAATTATACAAGTTCAGCTTAATCAGATATGCAGGACAACATTATCTATCAATAAATAAAACGATTTAACAGGGAGTTAAGGTTGTGAACTCTGAAAAAAAGTCGGGCCTGGAATGGGAGATGTACAGGCTTTTAGGGACTGATGTGCTTTCTTACAGATTTATAGTACCCTATAATGATTCTGTTTTTGTGGGCGATATTTTTAAAATAATGGATAATAACCAGAATTATACTTTCTTTGCCAAAGTAACCGGTATAAAACATGGCAGTTCTTTTCTGAATCTCGAAAAGGATAGGGAAATTTCAGGTATTCCCACCTTTAGTGCGAAAGAATCATGGCAGTCAGTTGAAGCATATCCATTAGGATTTTTTGATAGTTCCGGGAACTTCAACCTTCCCAGGACTCTTCCTGCAAGGTGTTCGAAAGTTGTTCGTCCAACCCAGGAAGACCTGATGTTTCTTCGAAAAGTCATGGGAGGAATTGAGATCGGGACAATGATCTCCGGGTCCGGAGTAATTAAAGACCTCACTGTTGCCCTCCCTGAGCGGGTACTAGTGCAACATATGGGCGTTTTTGCTACAACTGGTATGGGAAAAAGTAATTTTATGAAGGTTTTTTGCGCATCTGCAATGAAATCCCGTAAATTCGGCCTGCTTATTGTTGACCCGCACGGTGAATACATCGGTGGTTTAAGGGGGATATCGGGTGAGATAATGCAAGGACTTTACCATTATGAAAAGGGGAGAGATGGCCTTGATATCTTCTCTATTCGTCCCCAGCGTGACAGGGAACAGTATGGGATGAAAGAGCTTTTCATTGAGTATGATGATTTCAGAATGACTGACCTGGGTCTCTTGTATGAATTATCAGGTTATATTCTCGATATTGTTGAATCCCTTGATACATTTAAGGGTAGCGACATTATCGATTTTTTTATGAATGAAGGTATGGATTCACTTCCTTCGGCTTCAAAGACTACGAGCGGAGTGAGTTTTCATCCTGCTATTGCTGATATCATAAGAGGTTCAAACCCTGGTGCCGGCAGAGTCATTGAAGGAAGAGTAAAAAATTTACAAAGAACAAGTTCCCGTTTTTTTAGAAAGAACGGTTCTTCCATAACTGATATTTTAAAAAGTCTTTATCAGAACAAGGTGGTTCTGATTGATATCCCAGGTTTAGATGAACGCAGCGAACTATTTTTGCTCTCTGCTATCGTCAGAAAAATCCTGTATTTCCATGAAGAAGCTGCAAATCAGATGGGTGCAGACCTCTGGACTGTTGAACCAAAACAGGTTCTTATTACAATTGAGGAAGCCCAGAGAGTGCTTGGCCCAAAAGCACCTGACACCGGAATTTTTCGTGAATGTGCAATGGAGGGGCGTAAGTTCGGAGTTGGTCTGTGCGTTATAACACAACAGCCGAAAAATATAGATCAAAGAATCCTTGCCCAGATCAATACGTTTGTTGTGATGGGCCTGTCCGATAAAAAAGATAGGGATACAATTGCAGAGAGCGCAAAGCAGGACCTTCACCACCTGGATACAGAGATTCAGACTCTGGGGAGAGGAGATGCAATAATAAGCACCATAGGTATTCCTTTTCCGATAAGTACAAGAATACATCTTTTTGAAAATTACCTTAAAGAGTTAAATAAAAAGGGATGATGAGAATTAAACAGAGAGAAATGCTTTCTTCACGTTCTCAAATATATTTCCATGACCAGGTATTATGTAATCTGCAACTTTAATAATTCTCATGTAACTGTCCATTGAAAGGCTGTGGGAGAGAAAATCCGGATTAAATTCCCAGAACTTTTCAAGATAATAGTATACTGGCGTTACTATTGCATCTCCTGCAATCACCACTTTAATGCAATCATGAAATAACTGAAATTCACGCGATTTATTTCTTACAAAACTGTCGGCTGGAACCAGTTCAACTATCAGTGATGAATGGTCGCGTGTGTGTCCAGGTGTGGAGATGACCTGAACTCCTTTTGTAATTGTTTGTCCATGTTTTGCCCTTGTAAATTCAAATGAACCTATCTCATTTTTCTGTCCACCCATTACAATTTCAGCTGAAGAGAAGAGTTCATGGTTATTAATATGATCTCCATGGGGGTGTGTTATAAATAACAGATCAATATCTTTTGGTGATAACCCAAGCAAATGCAATGAGTGAGTAAGAGTGCGTTTATTCTCACGATAATTAGTCTCTTTATCAGTGTAAAGGTAATCAAAACCAGTATCAACGACAATTCTTATATCTGATTCAATATAGGTTACAGTCGAACCCCCGCCGGTTCCGGATTCATGTTTCAGGGTTGAACTCCGAAAGTCACCACTTTCAAATCCTTCTATTGTGACATTTCCCTCCTTTAAAATCTTTAAAGACTGAACCGCCATTGAAATAAATCTACCTTTTATTCATTAGTGATTGAATTAATGAAATTCTTTGGAAAGTCCAATAATTTTCTTTTGATTTATCAGGGCATCGGCAAGTACAAGTGCAAGCATTGATTCTGCAACAACAAGTACGCGGGGAACGATACAGGGGTCATGTCTTCCACCAATTGAAATTTTTTGAGATTTATTATGGATATCAACTGTATTTTGCTCTTTATCAATCGAAGGAGTCGGTTTTATTGCAAGCCTTGCAATTATATCCTGCCCTGTACTGATTCCACCCAGGATTCCGCCAGCATTATTTGAACAAAACCCCTCTTCTGTAATCTGATCATTATTCTCACTTCCTAATAGTTTTGATGCGAGAAATCCATTCCCTATTTCAACACCCTTCACTGAGCCGATACTCATCATCGCCCAGGCAATCAAGGCATCAAGTTTTCCAAAGACCGGGTCACCAAGACCCGGAGGGCACCCTCTCGCTTTTACTTCAATTATTCCCCCGACTGAATCCCCTTGTTCCTTTGCTTTGATTATCTCGTACTGGAACCTCTTTTCATCAGAAGTTCCATGAATTTCGCAAATTTTGCTCTCAATTATTATTCCATATCCTGAAATACACCGAAGTGCTACTACCCCGGCTGCGACACGGGCTGCAGTTTCCCGTCCTGAACTTCTCCCGCCACCTCTGTGGTCGCGTATCCCGTATTTATGATAATATGTGAAATCAGCATGTCCTGGTCGAAAAACGGTCTTTAATAAATCATAATCGCCTGGATTCATGGAATTGTTTCTGATTATCAGAGCTATCGGCGTTCCAGTAGTTTTCTCTTCAAATACACCTGACGCGATAATAACCCGGTCCTCCTCATTCCTTGGAGAGACGAGTGGACCTGTACCTGGCCTTCTTCTGGACATTAATTCAATAAAATCTGTTTCTTTCAGGGAGACTCCAGGTGGACAGCCGTCAATGATAACTCCAAGGCATGGTCCGTGACTTTCCCCAAATGTAGTAACCCGAAAACTCGTTCCAAAAGTATTCATGTTAATATTTCCTTTATCCTTTCAAGAGGGACATCTATTCCAGTGAAGAGTCTGAACTGGTGTTTCGCCTGAACTGCAAACATCTCTGTCCCTGGAATCGTTTTAGCCCCTCTTTTCATTGCTTCCTTAATAAGGGGAGTTTCTTTTGGGGTATATACCAGATCAAAAACTGTCATCTCTTCATTAATAATATCAGGATTTACCGGTATCCCCTCTCCGTTCATTCCCAATGGAGTCGAGTTTATAAGCAGGTCAGGTTTGATATCTCCAATTTTTGAAATATCTGCCGCTTTACAATGGAACTGGTCGCGAATTTTATATGCTTTCTCAATTGTCCTGTTCACAACTGTAACATCAATACCCATTGAAAGGAGCCCGTATACTGCTGCAACTGCTGCCCCACCGGCCCCGATTACAACAGAATTTGCACCTTCAAAAGAGGAGAGAGGTTCAACAATACCTTTCCAGTCTGTGTTGTGACCAATAAGGGAATTTTCACACCTGACAATACTATTTACTGCACCAATCTCACGGGCTTCTTTACTTAATACATCACAATATTTTACAGCCGTGTTTTTGAATGGAATAGTGACAGTAAGTCCTTTCAAAGGTAATTTGAAAACATTTTCGATTATACTGTTAAAATCGTTATTTTCAAACCTTAAATACCGATAAGGAAGTTTGTATAGAGAGAAAAGCTTGTTGTAAAGCTCCGGGCTTCTGCTATGTCCGCATGGGTTGCAGGCAATTCCGCAGATACGTTGAACTGGGGAAAGTTCCTGCATAATCTTCTCAACAACCTGATCAGGAGTCAGATCGTCTGTATTTATACAGATATCTGAAAAAGCCTGGTATAGGACACATCTCTCTTTCAGGACTTTTTTAATTTCTTCAAGAAGAGGAAGATCTGTCAGTTTTGGACGTGAATTGTCATTGGTTCTTGATAATATGGTTTTTGTTCCTGCAGTAAGCAGAATCACTATCCCATCTTCTCTTAAAACCTTGATATTTTCAGGTGAGAGGACTACACCTCCACCAGTACTGATAACACCGTGAAATGTCCTGAGTGAATTAATTAATTCTTTTTCTATAGTTCTGAATGCTTCTTCTCCTTCATTTTGAAATATCTCATGTATTGTGGAACCAGTTTTCACTTCAATCGCGTTATCCGTATCTAAAAAATGGAGTTTTAAGTTCTCTGCAAGCTTTTTTCCAGTCTCAGTCTTTCCGACTCCACGGTATCCGGTCAGGACAATCTTTGGCAAAGGCCTCGTTCCTCCAGCAGAACCCAGAAATCAGGGAAGGATTTTTTTACACACTCTGCGCTCCTGATAACTACTTCTCCAGAAATAAAACCCATAACTGCAGAGCTCATTGCAGTCCGGTGGTCGCCCTCAGGATCTATATCCGCGGGTCCGGGTTTTCCAGGTTTTATTGTTATTGTGTCTGCCGTAACTCTGGTTTCTATCTCCATTGACTGGAGAATTTTTGCCATAACCTTTATCCGGTCGCTTTCTTTATATTTTAGATGATGGATTCCTGAAATTGTTGTCTCTGTGTCTGCAAACGGTGCAATCGCACAGACTGTCTGAACTGTGTCCGGCGATTTTGACATGTCAACCGAAACACCGGTCATAGGTCCATCCCGGGTGACCCTGACTTTATTTTCATGATATTCTACTTTACAACCCATCTTTTCCAGTATGTCAAGAAATTTTTTGTCTCCCTGAAAAGAATCTTTTGAGAGCCCTTTTACTGTTACCGACCCTCCATTTACCGCTGCAATTGCAAAGAGATAGGAAGAAGAAGAGAAATCACCTTCAATCTGATATTCTCTGCAACTGTACTTACTCCTGCTGTCAACTGAAAAGTGGGTATAAGAATCATTTTTCACATTTGCACCAAAGGAACGCATCATATCAAGTGTGATGTCGATATATGATGCAGAAACCGGTAATTCAGGAAGTTCCAGTTCAACATCTGTCTCTGCACAGGGTGAAGCAATCAGTATAGATGAAATAAACTGGCTGCTGACAGAGCCTGAAAGAGTAGTAAAACCACCGGAGAGTTTACCTGATACATGAACTGGCGGAGTCCCATTTTGTGCAGAAATATTTCCTCCAATCTTGTTAAGTCCACTGACAAGGGGTCCGATAGGTCGTTCCTGCATTCTCTCGTTTCCGGTAAGAGTGACGGGTCTTTTAGTGAGTAATGAAAAAGCGGTAAGCAGCCTTAAACCCGTCCCATTATTATCAAGATTTATTTTGACAGGTCTTTTGCGAGGAAAAATCCCACCCGTGCCTTCAATAAAAAATTTTTCATTTTTCACACTGATCCTGACACCAAGCCTTCGAAGAGATTTAAGGGTCAGAAGAGTGTCTTCAGCAAATAACGGGCGGGTGAGGACTGAGTCTCCGGTGGCTAGTGATGCTATAATAAGTGCCCTGTGAGTGTAACTTTTTGACGCTGGAGCATCAAATATTAAATCTACTGGCCCTGTCTTTAAGGTCCTGACTCTCATTCAGATTCCTCCGATACTTGAATAACAACCAAGTTCCCTGACAAGAGCAATCTTTCCTACTTCGTCAATTACTTCACAAAGAAAATTTGTAGATGAACAATCGATAAAAAAAAGATAACTTCCGCGTCCCCGCTTTGAAGGGCGGGATATTATCCTTGATAAATTAATCCCTCTTTGAGCGAAAGGACCTAGAATTTCATAAAGTAGTCCGGGTCTATCAGTTTCAGGGTCTATTATAAGACTGCATTGAGTAAACGGACTACTTCCTTTTTTTCTTTCTTTTTCAAGTGAGACAAAACGCGTGGCATTATCCTCGCTATTCTGGACGTCTTCTCTGATAATTACTAAATTCTGCAACCTGGCTGCATTTTCGGTTGTTATTGCTGCAGAACCCTGATCTTTTGCTGCCAGTTCTGCACTGACTGCATTACTCTCGGTATGTATTACAGTGACACCCAGTTCCTCCAGGAACTCGCTGCACTGTTCATGTGCCTGGGGATGGGCATAGACTCTTTTTATGAACTCTGTTGAAGTAACATTTGAGGCAAGATGATGCCGGATTCGAAACCATGCTTCTCCTGTGATAAATACCGGGAACTTGTTGAGTGCATCCAGCGTCAGACCTATGCTCCCTACTTCACTGTTTTCTATTGGGACAACTCCGATAAATTCACCCTTGTAAACACCCTCAACAATTTTTTTTATTGAAGGGAGAAGCAGAGGTTCTGTTCTAAAAAGTGATGCTGCGGCCTCATGACTGAATGTTCCGCGTGGGCCTAGTGCCGCTATCACTTTTTACCTCTCCGCGAGGATCTGGATTATATGATTAGTCTCTTCCATGGCAGATTCAGAAAATTGGCCAAAAAATGCTTTATTTAGTTCAAATAATGAATTAAACCCTGAAAAATCAGAGTCAAGGATAATCTTTGAAACTTTTTCGGCGGCTTTGTTATAATTCTCCAATATTTGCCGGAAGTATGGGTTCATCTGGAGAATATCCCCATAAAGGGAACCGTCCTGAGCAAGAAGTCTTCCAACTACACCCATCTCCATTCTATAAACCGGACTTGCGTATTTCAGGAGTGATTCGGGCTGGACACCCATCATATGAATTGTTTCTGCAATCAGAAGCGAAGAAAAGTGCATAAGCCCCTGGACAATTGCCATTGCTTTATCGTGAGATTCAGGGGTAGTCATTGTAATGCGTGCTCCTTCGGATTTAAAGATATTTAATATAAATGAGAGAGTCTCGTCACTACATCGTGCAGGTGTTACAATAATCACCTGGTTTTTTAGAGACTGTACTCCTGGGCCAAACATAGGGTGAAGACCGATCACCTGCGCGTCTGAACGAAGCATGGCTTCAACAGGTTCAACCTTCAGTGAAGTCAGGTCACAAATTATTTGATCTTTTCTGAGAAAGGGTGTAATCTCCTCTATTACCGGGATAGTCATCCGAATTGGGACAGATACTATGACCAGGTCGACTTTTTCTACAAGAGATAAAGGCCTTATTGGTGTTGTCTTCCCTGCAACGCTAACATCATGCCCGTTTTCATAGAATAACTTGGCAAATAACCGACCCATGCCACGGGTCCCACCGATTATCCCGACTTTCATATCAGCGCTCCAGAATTGACTCGTTTATTGCGTGACCAAAATGTCTTGCTTCTTCCGAAAGGACACCATAAACCCGGTCTCCTTGTTTTAGCGAAACTACAGAGATCCCTTTACCACCTTCTCCCAAGATTCGGACAGTCTCTGCATTCTGTAACATCACATGAACCTTTATCCCTTCACAAAGAGCTTCCACAAGGAGCATCGGGCGTTTCTCAATCTTAAGTCTTCCTACAGTAACTTCTTTTGAGTTACCTTCATGATCAATTAACAGCAATCTGTCACCAGAATTGAGGTCTGAAAGATATGCTGTTTTTTTATCAGGCTTCAATATGTATGCATGTACTGCCCCGGCATTTACCCTGAAAGGTCGTGGAGCTACATAGGGATTTTTTAAAGTTTCTGCATTAACAAGAAAGAAACCGTGTGATGTATTTCCGACAAGCATACCCTCTCCTTCATTAAAAAGAGTTGTTGTATCAACACAGACCCGGTCTCCTATTCCTGCAGGAGTTATACGGGTTATTGTAAAAATCTTTAATGAAAAGTTTTCAGAAGAATTTCGCATGTAACTGCCTGTATCGCGAATAACAGACGCATCATTCGTTGAAAGGAGTATTCCTGCTACTCCGCTTTCCAGGATATTAAGCGCGAGCTCAGCCTCCTCCTTGTTTTTTACTGATGCGATGACTGACCTGGACTGGGCAACAAGATTTTCAAGAGGAATAACTGTCCAGTCCTGGGTTGTAACCACGACCCAGCCTTTCCTTGAAAGTTCTACCGCATTCTCTTCATCCTCTTTACCTGATATTGTGACAAAATGCAGATCTCTTTCAGGTACGAGGTCACCTCCTTCTCCGATCACAGTCACACGGGCTAATTCTTTGGCCTTCTCTGGTTCATCTGTGAATATTGCAGTAGCTCCGGATTCGAGTGCGGTTGTTGCAAGGTTTTTATTCCAAGGACGAACCTCAACCCAGAACTCTTTCATACCTTATTGCTCCAGATTCCAGGTCTGCTCTCTTTTAATAGGGCATCTTCAGGGGCAACACGATCATGGACCACCCGGGAGAGCGCCCTGACGAATTCCCTGGTGTTATCCCTTTGAAATGCATTTCTTCCTGCACAAACTCCGGCTGAACCTGCACTTACAGCTTCATTTATTAACGAAAGTGATTCGAGGTCGCTTGTTTTCTCTCCTCCTGCAATGAGTACCGGTACTGAACAACTCGCAGAAATATCCTGAAACGATTTTTTGTCGCCAGTATAATTTGTCTTGATAATATCGGCTCCGATCTCTTCAGCAACCCGCACACAATGACCAACCAACTTAGGTGAGTAAGGGTCAATATCTTTGCCACGGGGGTATATCATCACAAGGAGAGGCATTGCCCACTTCATACAATGCCGTGATATGACTCCTGCCTCTTCGAGCATCCTTGACTCCTGGGGTGCTCCAAGATTGATGTGAATTGATACAGCATCCGCTCCAAGAGCGATTGCTTCTGCAACCGTACATATTGTTACTTTATCGTTAGGGTCAGGATTCAGCTGTGTACTTGCAGAAAGGTGAATAATGAGTCCGATATCTCTACCTGATCCTCGATGTCCACCTTTTACAAGCCCTTTATGAAGAACAATTGCATTTGCACCACCATCACTCACTTCAGATACGGTTTTTTTCATATCGACAAGCCCTTCTATCTGTCCGAGTGTGAATCCGTGATCCATTGGAATGATGACAGATCTGCCGGTGTTCCGGTCCATTATACGTTCAAGACGGATCTCTTTTCCTATCATTTGTTTCCCTCCAGCATTGCAATTGCTTCATCGGCGGTCCCGTTATGATGAACAATGTGAGATGCAGCTGCTACAAATTTTGCTGGGTTGGAAAACTGGAAAGCGTTCCTTCCAATTGAGATCCCGGCAGCACCTCCCTCTATTGCTCCTTCTATCTCCTTCATTGTTGCACCTGTCCCTTTTTTAGATCCTCCTGCAATTACAACCGGGACCGGACAGCCCCTCGTTACAGTCCTGAATGAATCCGGATCTCCTGTGTATACTGTTTTTACCATGTCGGCACCAAGTTCAGCAGCTACTCTTGCCGCGAGGGCAACATGTTCCGGAGAATTTTCCTTATCTATTTTTCTTCCTCTTGGATACATCATTGCAAGGAGCGGCATTCCCCATTCCATACATGATATTGCAACATTCCCTAGGTCTTCAAGCATGGAAGCTTCGGATTCTGCACCGATATTGACGTGAATTGAGACTGCGTCAGCTCCCATCTTAAGGGCATGAGTCACTTTGTTCACAAGTACTTTTTTATTAGGATCAGGCCCCACCGAAGTACTTGCCGAGAGGTGAAGAATCAGACCTATATCCCTTCCATGCATGCGGTGTCCGTGAAGAGCAAGACCAAGGTGGCCAACTACTGCATTTGCACCGCCTTCCGCTACCTGGTCAACGGTTTTTCCCATATCAATAAGTCCTTCAATAGGACCGAGTGTAACTCCATGGTCCATCGGGACAATAATTGTCCTTTTTGTATTTCTGTTAATTATCCGTTCAAGCCGGATCTGTTTCCCCATCATGATACAAACCAACAAAATTTTTTTAATAATTTCATACCACGCAGAAATCTGAAGAGTTATCGCGCGGTTATTAAAATCTATAATAACTAAAACGGTATGCAAAGCTAAAATCAGAATAAGGTTGTCCGAAATTTCTTCGAACTAAATTTCTCCATGCATTAATGCATGTAGAACCTTGCATAGTATGCTATATGTTAGCATGGGGCATATATAGTTTTGCTGCATACATTGGAAGTGTGAAGATAGTTCTCTCTCTTTTCTCATATAAATCTCAAAGTGAGCTTATTGAATCCGGACCAGATTTGCTTGAATTGAGGCTGGACAAGTGGGTCGGAGATCCAGTACAGTTTATACGTGAAAAAAAAGGGCATGAGACACTCTCAAAAATAATTACGGTCAGGAGTGAAGAGGAAGGAGGCTTTTTTAAAGGAACACCGGAAGAATGGGAAGAGATGGTAAATCCGATATTGCCATATGCCGATTATATCGATATTGAACAAAAGTACAGCAGGTTTGCTGAGGCTATAAGGGCAAAAGGAAAAAAAGTGATTGCATCTTATCATTCTTATTCAATGGTCCATACACCTCAACTCAGGGCATTAGAAGCAAATTTAAGGCGATATGGTGATATACCAAAAATTATTGTCACACCTGAAAGCCATGATGATGTTTTTTCACTAATTCAGTACCTCATTTCCAGCACATCACCTATCTGTTTAGGTGTAATGGGTGAGGAGTTCAGATATGCCCGCGCACTTTTTGCTCTATTTGGTTCTTTTTTTGTATATTGCCATGGTGGAACGGCGACAGCAAAAGGCCAGTACAGTGTAGGTGAAATGAAAAAAATTTTAAACCTTCTTAGAAATTAAGAAAAATCTGCCCTGTTTTGTCATCTTCTGTACCCGTCAATTTTATATTGCATACTTATTTCCATTTCCTGGGATTATGACTCACTGATGTACGCTAAAACAATCCATCTGAAGACTGACGGAGAAGGATCTGTAATCGATCTTACACGGCATATTGAGTCAGCAGTTACTGAAAGTGGTGTAAAAGACGGGCTTCTTAATGTATTTGTAAATGGTTCCACAGCCGCTGTAACAACCATCGAGTATGAAGATGGCGTGCTTCGTGACCTGGTTCAGTCTCTGTCGATACTGGCTCCGGACAACCATCACTATTTACATGATGCAAGATGGGGTGACGGAAATGGCAGATCTCATATAAAATCAGCAATAGTAGGTCCCTCTATCACAATTCCTATTCATGAAGGGGTTATAGCCACAGGTACATGGCAGCAGGTTGTACTTCTGGAACTAGATGTCAGACAAACAAGGGAGAGGACTGTTATTATCTCTGTACTCTCTTGATTATCTTTTATTTTTAGAATTGAATCAATCGAGAGGTATAGTCTCGAGTTGGGATACTAGTTCCCAGATACGCGTCCTTGCATGAATTGGCATGTTAGGGTCATTACTAATCTCATCAATTTTTGAGATTGCTTCTGCAGCCCGAAACCCGGTTGGCTTTGAGGTGTTATTCAGAAGTTTAAGTGTTTCATCTGCTACTTTTCGTATATTTCTTGGTATTGTGTTGTCATTCGTGATGTTTTCCAACATCTGAATACATTTTTCTATCTTTGCATCCGGGGCTGTCATGCTATCTCTCCAATGTTTCCGTAAAATGTACTTATATACTCCCTTATACATTTTGATATGGGTATAGTGTGAACAAACAGAAAAGTGATGATGAGATAATGGCAGAACATTTGCTAAAGGGTCATAAAATGCTCCCCAATTCGTGTTCTGTCTGTGGAAATCCGGTTTTCTCTATAAAAGGCGAGATTATCTGTGTTGTTTGTAAAGACAGAGGGGACATCGTCGTGCAAAAAACTGATGAAAAAAACGATGAAAAACTACCAAAAGACATAGAAAAGCCAGAAAAACTTGTGAGCGTTTATGAGTTAAATGAATGCCTGCGTGCCACATTGATAAATCTGTGTAAAAAAATAGATTCATCTGAAGATGCAGAAAGGTGTTCCAAACTTATGGGTACATTGAAAACAGGTATTGAAGCGCTTGTAATGCTTTATTGAACATATGGGTGGCTGGCAAGTTCACAGATTCTGGCTGCACGTTTCTCTCCCATCCCTTCAATTTTCAATATTTCTGCTTCGGTTGCATTAACTAATGCCTTAACAGAACCAAAGTGTACCAGGAGTTCTTTTGCTGTTTTAGCGCCTATACCTGGAAATGCCATAATGATCTCTTCTTGTTTTTTACTAACAGGTGTATGGTGAGTATTGCGATGGACAGTACTTTTTCCATTTCCTGGGTGCGCATTTGATTCTCTTCGTGCAAGTGTAATGAGAAGTTTTGCAGTATCTGTTTCATCTGCTGTAAAAAGTACTGGGACTCCAAGATCTATTGTTATTGCTGCAAGTGCCCCACGAATTGCATTTTCATGTATATTTCGTTGAGAATAAAGGGAATTACCCTCAATAATCAGGAGAGGTTTCCATACTTCACCCGCCATTGTCCGTATCTGTCCTATAAGGTCACGGTCAATTAGACTATCTACAAAATCGCGTGATGTCTTACGTTCAATAAGAATTTTTTCACCGATAGAATAATCTCCATATGGAAGCCGGGTAATTGTCAGGCGTGCTCCAAGCGTTGACAACTCAGAAACAACTGCTGACGAAGTTTCACGGTCATCGACAAGAATCGGAATTATATCTGAAAAGGCATCAATTGTTGACTGCTTTTTTTCACTTGCAAAAACGCCTGCATTATCATCAGTTTTCCTGTATTGGAGGTTTTCAACCTTGTTTACCATAACTTTTTCACGGTTTTGACTTACAAACCTGAAAGTTTCGTCAGTAGTCCCTTTTGTCACTAACAATATTACTTTTCCAGTGCAGTGACGCCCAGTTCTTCCTTTTCTTTGAATACTGCGTATTTCAGAGGGTACAGCTTCATAGAAGATTACAAGATCGGTAGAAGGTATATCAAGCCCTTCTTCACCCACTGAAGTTGCAACAAGGACCTGAAAAGACCCCTCCCTGAAACGTGTCAGCGCTGATATCTGCTCCTTCTGCGTGAGTCCTTTCTCCCCTTCTTTTTTGGTCTGTCCTACAAATCGTTCTGAATGAATTCCTGCACTGTTCAGTTTTTCCACTATTTTCTGGACAGAGTCCCTGTATGTGGCAAAGACAATTATTCTGCTATCTGGTTTTTTTGAGAGTTCATGGGATATGATTGTTAGAAGTACCTCTAATTTTGGATGACACTCCTCTTTCCAGCCTTCCGATTGTTCAAGCAGTTGATTAAAATCAGGATCTCTTACTAGATTTTTCGAAGCTTTTGTGGCATTAGGAGAATTTGATTCAGAAATAAGTTTCGCGAGATAGTTTTTGAGTACTTCACTTCCTTGTGACTCGGCCAGGGTTGTTGCATGCCTGACCTTCATTATCTCTGCATATATCGAGGCTGCGGTATAGCCTCCTGAATCCTTAAGGGTGATTTTTCGCTGGATCTCGGCATTGAGGTTGTTTAAGCTCTTCATTGTCAGTTGTTCACGTTTAGGTACTTCAAAACCCATCAAATGAAGATTCGATAACCGTGATTCCAGTATTGAAGAAAGTAAAAGAAGTGCCTGTTTGAGCTCAACTGGCAATTCTACATTAACTATTTCAACTTCTTTGTCATGGACATATGGCGCAACGTCTGAATCCGAAACAGACCTGGTCTCAACAATTTTTATACTTAAATTTCTGCAGATTTCGTCAATCTTCTCACTTTTTCCCCCAGGGGAGGCGGTCATACCAAGAATAAGTGGATTCGATGCTGTTGCCATGTAACGCTCTGCAATGAAGACATAAGCATAGTTACCTATTGCGCGGTGACATTCATCAATTACAAGGAGTGAAACGCTGGAAAGGTCGTATCTGCCAGAAATAATGTCGTTTTTAGTAACCTGCGGGGTAGCCACAATGAATGCAGTATTTTCCCAGGTTTTTGCCCTAATTTCGGGGTCATCATCACCTGTGAACATTTCTGAACCTTTATTCTCACCTTCTGGATTGTCAACCGCGAGAGTGCTTCTAAAGAACTGCAGGTGTTGTTCCACGAGAGGTCTTGTAGGTGCGAGCAGCAACACCTTTCCGCCATAGTTAAACAGACGCGATGCTGCTGTAATCAAAGCCACAACTGTCTTACCGAGACCGGTCGGAAGGACTACAAGAGTATTTCCATCGAGTGCATGAGTTCCTATCGAAAGTTGATAGTCACGTGCCTGAACTAAATCCTTTTTTATCAGAGGGTGGGTTATGTACTGCATTACAATAGGGATTCAAATTGAATTTTATCGTGGATAAGCCCTGGGATCAAGGTCTCAAGTTCGTCAATATTTACTCTTACCTGTTTCATTGAATCCCTCTCCCTTATTGTCACAGTTTTATCTTTTATTGTATCAAAGTCAAGGGTCACAGCGAATGGAGTACCTATTTCATCGTGTCTCCTGTACCGTCTTCCAATGGCGCCTGAGTCGTCATACACAGAAAATATAGCATTTGACCTTAACCGTGAATTCAATTCAGATGCAAGTGAATCGAGCCCTTCTTTATTCATAAGTGGTAGTACTGCTACCTGGACTGGTGCTATCCTCGCCGGAAGGCGTAACACTTTCCTTGTTTCACCCTCAACCTCGTCCTCATAATAGCTGCATTCTAGAACCGCATAGATCATCCTATCAATTCCATATGATGGTTCAATCACATGTGGTACGACTTCTTCGCCGCGTAACTCAATTATCTCTTCTTTCATCGAAAAAAGAGAATTGGGAACTTCATATTCTTCTCCTTCTACAATAACGCGGGTGCTAGTTTCTCCAGGAATTGCATCCTTCAATGCGTCTGCAATCAATTTTGCTTTTACTTTGAACAGGGGTCCCAATTTTCCCATATCAGCTGAAATTTTCAGTTGTTTTTTTGTTTTTGGAACATCGAAAGGGACAAAAACCTTGAACTCTTTTCCGCTTTCTTTTGCATGGGCATTTAGATCATAATCCGTTCGGTCTGCAATACCAACTGTTTCAACCCACCCGAACCTGTCTGAATAAATCTCAGCATCCCAGCAGTCAGATGCATAATGAGCCATTTCATCGCGCAAATGCTGTCTGAATCTCATGCGTTCTTCTTTTATGCCTAATTTTGTCAGCAGTTCATGCGTAAGTGCAATGTAATACGCAACATATTCATTAGCTATAATATTGGTTTTTACTGCTGCGTCCATTGTATGTTTTTTTGGGGAGAGTCCGTTATTTTGTTCGTTCATGCTATAAAGAGGGACGATATAATCCCTGTACCTTGAGAATTCAGGATGATTCTTTTGCATTGGGTGAACAAATATCTCAGCTTCTGCCTGGTTGAACTCCCGAAGGCGTATCATTCCCTGTCTTGGGGAGATCTCGTTTCTGTATGCCTTCCCTATCTGGACTGCACCAAAAGGCAATTTATCGCGATAAAAGCGTAATAGTCTTTGAAAATCGGTAAACATACCTTGCGCGGTCTCAGGTCTAAGATATCCAGTCCTCTGCGTTCCTGGTCCTATAGCTGTTTTGAACATCAGATTAAACCCGAATACCTCTACTGGCCCGAATATTTTCTCACAAGACGGACAGGGAAGTGACATAAGGGTTCTCGCCAGTATTTCAGAACTCATAGTCTGAGCATTTGGTGTTTTGTGAGCTTCTGCAATATGATCTGCCCTTAAAAATTCCTTGCAATGAGGACACTGGACCATTTTATCTGCAAATTCCTTTACATGGCCTGAGCCGATGAATACAGATTCCTGTGCGATTGTGGGGCACTCTATCTCGTAGTAACCCTCCTGGTAGACGTAAAAAGATCTCCAGAGGTCTTCTACCCTTCTTTTAAGCATTGCTCCCAGAGGGCCGTAATCAATAAACCCTGCAACTGAGCCATAACATTCGGAAGTAGGCCAGATAAATCCCCTCCGCCTTGTCAAATCGATTATTTCTTCATATATATCATACATCAGGACCACGATTCCCTTTACTATTGTTTACCCCCCAGAAAAATGCTTTCTGAAAGGAGAGACATCCCTCTTATAGTTTCGTATTTTGCAAGATATGAGAAGTATTTTATAATTTGTCAGAAATCTACTACGTAGTCCAGCATGAAATCACCACCGCCAGGGGGCCAACGTAAAGATCGACTTTTAGAGCTCTTCGCGAACTTAACAAGCAAGACGAAGATTGTCGAGCCCATGAAACAGATCCACGGTTCACTCCGTGATCATGACGCAGTAGAGCGTGAGGTCGCCCTTGTGATGAGGGAGATCCTTGATGGCGGCTTCTTTAAGACTCGGTTAAAACCTATAGAACTTGCAAAACTTGTATCCCTATATTATGAAGGAAAAAATGACACAGAAATAGCAAGGGCGCTTGGAGATGAAAATCTTTCAAAGACTGTCGCAAGAGCACGCGTGAGGCTCAAACTTTACCGTGATCTTGATTTTAAGATGCCATTTGACAGAGCCAAAATGGAAGGGCTGTTAAAATCCGGACTTACGATGAAGCAGGTGAGTGAAGAGCTTGGGATAAGTCCGTCAACACTTAGGGAATACCGCCATGTCATTGAGCAGAGAGATGATAATACATTAGAACATTTCCTTGAACGAATTAAGGATGTTATGGAGGACCGCGACCTTCAGGAACAGATGACTACAAGCCTGACAAAAGACTCACTCGGCGAATCAATTGATATCACTGAGGCAGAGTTAATTGATGTCAACTAGATCAAAAATTTTCAACTTTTTCGTGAATAACCAATTCTTATTATGCAATTGAAGTTTTTTGGGCACTCTGCTGTGCTCTTATCCGGGTCAAAAAATATAATTATTGACCCTTTTTTCAAGGATGGCAGGGCACCATCCGGTATTGACCTCGTTGCCGTAACGCATGGACATAGAGATCATCTGGGCGAAACAGTTTCGATAAATAGGCTTACAGTCGCAGGTAATGAAATTGCAAAGTACCTTGAAAAAAAAGGTCTGAATACTGTTGGTCTCAATATCGGTGGAAGTGCCTTCGTAGAGGGGGTCTCTTTTATGATGACACCTGCTCTTCACAGTTCCTGGATAGAAGAGGCAGGGCCTGGTGTATATGGTGGTGTTGCAGGGGGATATGTAATTGAGATGGATGGGAAACGAATCTATCACGCAGGAGATACGGGTCTTTTTTCTGACATGAAACTTATTGGAGAATATTTGAGACCTGATATAGCACTTCTTCCAATAGGTGGCAAATTTACTATGGGCCCTGACGAAGCCATGATAGCCGCACAATTTATCGGGGCCAAAATTGTTATTCCGATTCATTACAATACATGGCCGGTAATCGAACAGGACCCAGGCATGTTTAAATTTGCACTAGAGCGCACAACTGACATTAAAGTGATAGTTCTTAAACCCGGCGAAGATTTTTTTGTAAATTAAGTCTGGTTCCAATCCTGAATACATAAAACGTAAATCCTAAAACAGAATAGATTAAGTGAATAAAATTGTGATTTCGGTATTGTACGTAGATGATGAATCAATTCTTCTTGATGTGACTAAAATTTATCTCGAACGCGACCGCGATTTTTCCATCACAACAAGCAACTCTGCCGCAGATGCTCTTACCCGCATCAGTGCTGAGAAGTTTGATCTGATTATTTCTGATTATCAGATGCCTGAAATTGATGGAATTGAATTTTTAAAGATAGTTCGTAATATTGATCCCAAGATCCCTTTTATCCTGTTTACTGGCAGGGGGCGCGAAGAAGTCGTTATTGAAGCAATCAATAGTGGTGCTGATTTTTATCTTCAGAAGGGTGGAGACCCGAGAACCCAGTTTGCCGAACTTGCGCATAAAGCCCGCCAGGCCGTGAATCGTTACCGTGCCGAACATTCACTAAGAGAATCTGAAAAGAGACTTTCTGATATCATTAATTTTCTGCCGGATGCAACATTTGCTATTGATCTGGACCGAAAGGTAATTGCCTGGAACAAGGCAATTGAGGAGATGACGGGTGTTTCTTCTGAAGATATTCTAGGGAAAGGTGATTATGAATACTCTCTTCCATTTTACGGTACCCGCCGGTCGATTCTTATCGATATTGTCTTTGAATCCGATGAAAAAATATTAAAAAATTATAAAGATATCCACCACGTTCGTGACACTTACATTGCTGAAACTGATCTTTCTCATCTTCAGGGAAAACATAGGACCTTAATGGCAAAATCAAGTCCTCTTTATAATGAAAAAGGTGAAATAACTGGTGCTATTGAAAGCATCCGTGACATAACCGAACAAAAAATGGCTGAAGAGGAGCTTCGTGCCGCAAATCAGGAGCTTACCGCGACAGAGGAGGAACTTAGAACCCAGTATTATGCACTTGCACAAAAAGAACAGCAGATACGCGAAAGTGAGAACCGTATAAGGCAGATTACAGAGACAGTCCCTGGTGTTGTTTACCAGTTTTATGCAAAAAATAACGGAGAACTTGGATTATACTTTGTAACTGAAAGATCAATGGACATTTTTGGCATTAAGAATGATCCCGATGATTTCTTTCCCAGGTTTTTTGAGCATGTTCATCCTTCAGATAAAAGTAAATTTTCTCTCTCGATAGATAATGCAGTCAGATCTTTATCTTCATGGGATTATATCGGACGTTTTGTTAAATCAGACGGGACACTGATCTGGTTTCATGGTAAATCTGTACCAAATAAAAATAAAGATGAAATAATCTTCACTGGTGTAATTACAGACATAACTGAACAAAAAAAGATGGAAGAAACTGTTCACTCAAAAGAGAGCATGTTCCAGGCAGTTTTTGATTATACAGAAGCCGCAACAATCATTATTGAAGATGATATGACCATCTTTCTTGCAAATGATGCATTTTCCAAGTTACTGGGCAGGCCAAGGCAAGAGATTGAAGGTAAGCTCAAATGGACCGATTTCGTATCTGAAAAAGATATTGAAGTGATGAAAGACCGGCATTATAACCGACGTCTGGGAACTGAAAAAATTCCTAACATTTATGAATTCGCTTTTATTGATGTTAATGGGAAATCACATGATATACTTACTCATGTAGGTACTATACCAGGTACAAAAAGGAGTGTTGCATCTTTACTTGATATAACTACAATTAAGAGAAGGAATTAATTTTATCCGGATTTTAACTGGCAAAAAAGTAATCAAGGTTTTAATATAGAAAAAGGACTCGCATGGCTTTGTGCAAGAGCCAGGAACCCTAAGATATAAAGAGTCACAACAAAGAAAGCGGTACTAAATAAGCTCCTAATGGCACGTGCCCTGATTTCAATGATGCATACTGCTTCATACGCATGTAGGAGAAGGGCACACAGCAGATAAGTACCATAAGTAATGAGACTGATCCCACAAGCGAGCGACCCCCAGTTCAGTAATGATGCTGATAAAGCCACAAGTCCGATAGCGAGATTTGCATAACCAACCTCAAGCTGGAACTCTGGTCGATCCTGGGTCCATCCCATCCTTGCCTGGTCTGACAGGTAGAATACAGAGTGCCTTAGAAAACTTAGTATTCCTACAATGCCGACAAGGATAACAGCAGCAATTCTGTAAGCAAGATCAGGGGAAATAAAAAAGAAGTAAATTGTTATAAAAATACCAATAATTGTTGACAAAATAGTTAATGTAAAAAGTGAGGATGCAATTGCGGGGCTTATTTTATTTCGTACCATAATATCTAATAATGGTTAGAGAGTTCATAAAACTTCTATTATGCGCTCTCATGCCTTATCACCAATGAAAAAAATAAAAATGAGCGAAATTTCTATCCAGAACTATGAGCAGGAGGCATGAAAATGGACGAAGATTTTGAAGATATGGCGAAAAATCTTAAAACATTCAGCAATCAGATGGTGCAGAACCCTTACTGTGGAATCCCAACATTCTTTGGTATACCCTTCCAGGAAGAACTAATAGATCTGGATATCGCACTTGTGGGAGTACCCTTTGACCTCGGAGTGACGAATCGTAGTGGTGCACGCATGGGACCGAGGGAGATACGCAACCAGTCAAGAATTGTGGGCGCCTACAATCATCACACGTTCATGACGCCATGCGCCGAATACAGGATAGCCGATGTAGGCGACTTACCTTTCCGGACGGTCTATAACCTGAAGGAAGCCTTCCAGGACATTGAGGTATTTTATAGGAATTTATCCTCTGCCGGAATTGTTCCCATTACTGCAGGAGGAGACCACTCAATAACATTTCCTATCCTAAAATCCATTGTTAGTAAAAATAAAGTCGGTCTTGTTCATTTTGATTCTCATTGTGATACTGCCCCTCCGATTCATGGGAGCGAGTTGCAGCATGGTTCACCCATGCGCAATGCTGTTGAGGCCGGGATAATTGATCCTGAACGAACCATCCAGATTGGTATCAGGGGATCCAGTGAAATATTATGGCAGTTTTCATACGAGAACAACATGAGGGTCATGCATATTGAAGAATTCTATGAATTGGGATGGAAGAACGTAGTCCGTGAGATCCAAAACATGATGGGAGACGAGCCAGTGTATGTCTCGTTTGACATAGACTGCCTGGACCCGGCGTTTGCCCCTGGAACCGGGACACCGGTAGCAGGCGGCATGACCACGTTTGATGCCCTACAGACACTTAGAGGACTCAAAGGACTGAATATTATTGGTGGAGACCTGGTAGAGGTGTCCCCGCCATACGACTCCATGGGAATCACTGCCCTTGCAGGGGCTACTATCATGTTTGAGATCCTCTGCCTGGCTGCGGAGTCCCTGACTTTAGGTCGTTCTTGTTAAGTAAGGACAGTAACCAAAACCTGAAAAACGGTACCCGGTGGTATGAGAGGTGGGGCTGGAAGCAAATTTTCAAAAAAATATTGATTTATTATTGGGAAAAATATATTAACTGATTAGAAATCGGTCATAACCCTGAACTGGTCAATCTCGTCTTTGTTCATCTCTTCAAGGAACGCTTCTGCAGCATGGCGGACATCTTTTGACGCAGTAATTGCTCTTCCGACAACTAGAATGTCTGCACCTGATGCCAGTGCGTTTTTCACTACAGGTATGCGAATTCCGCCCGCAGTAGCAACAAGCAATCGTTTTCCTGCTGAATCCTTCATTTCCGGAATTGATCCCCAGGCATGCTCGCTTGATTCGCTGTCTATGGCCCTGTGAAGTTCAACAATATCAGGTTTTACTTTCAGCGCCTTAATAAGAGCAAGCGGGTCATTTACATTGAGCATATCGACAACAGAATATATTCCTGTTTTCTTTGCCTCATTTATCGCTTTTTCAAGAGTAGATACAGGTGCAAGACCTGATATCACAACAGCGTCGGCAGAAGCATCGGCGGCCATCCGTGCTTCAAGATTTCCAGTGTCGAGAATCTTGAGGTCAGCAATAATAAATGAATTCTTCCTGATTTTTCGTATTTCTGATACGATAGAAAGGCCGAATTTCTTAATGAGCGGAGTACCGGCTTCAATTATCAGGTGATCATTTTCCGGAAGAGACGAAAGAACCCGTGAAACAACATTCATATCCACAAGGTCAAGCGCAATCTGAAGATATGGCGGGTCCCATAGCCGTGGGACTTTGAAACCCATAACCCCGTGTGCAGCCCTGTCTTTTTCATAAATAAGTGTTTTTTCATCTGGAAACTTAGAAAAAGCCCGTTCTATTGCCAGTTTGGTTGCTCCATAGTTATAACGGTAAATCTTGTTGTAGTCTGAGGCAGACGGGTGAAGAAATGCGCTTGCAAGGATAACAAAGTCGTCAATATTAAACCCGTTAAAAATCCCTTCTTCAAGAGAATCTGCAACAGCTTTTGCGACAGCTGCCTGAACCGGACCAAACATCTGGTTCACCTGTCCTTCTTTTTTCAGGGTTACTTTGGGAATCACGATCGTTGCAGGTTTTGCAAGAAGATTTGGCCTGACTACTGCAAGGAGTGGCGTATGCCCTGCTGAAAGCTGTGATAACGAATTTGCAAATGCATTACCGATAGGTCCGTTTTTATCGCCTATCAAAAGATCAATATGAGCAAGCTCTGCTCCGTCTCCCATGAGGGCTTCTCCGATTAAGTACATAGAGCTATCCAACGTACCTATACCGTCTGTTTTCATTGGAGAAAAAGTATGACGCCATTGTAAGCAGGATCTTGTTATTCTTGAAAACTTTATAAAAAATGGGGTCGGTGAGATTTGAACTCACGATCGACGGGTCTCTCCGATATGTGAAACGGTTCCTCCATCCAATTATGGAATCTGGAAATTATTCCTTCATCATAAAACTGGTGAGGAGTATCACAATAAACACCGCTGGAGCCCGTTGCCATTCCGGACTAGGCCACGACCCCTTACAGCTTATAGGAGTTTTCTCTGGCGTGATTTAATTGTTCTTATCAGTTTTTAAATTCGGAATCATTTTTTGATTATCAGGTCAATATTACTCTGATGTCAAAGGTGAGTTATACAGCCGGGTCATCTACAATGCCACTCCTTGGTATGACTATAGGAGAGATGCTGAATGATATCGCCGCGCGGTATCCTGAGAATGATGCAATAGTGTCTGCACACCAGGGGATTTCATTAACTTATCATGATTTCCTTACGAGAGTCAATGAAATTGCCCGCGCTCTTATGGCAATTGGAGTCGAGAAGGGAAGTCGTGTCGGGATCTGGGCTATGAACCATGCCGAATGGATTTTGGTACAATTTGCAACTGCAAAAATCGGTGCAATAATGGTTAATCTCAACCCGGCCTACCGGACATATGAGCTTGAATATGTCTTAAAACAGGCTGAAGTTGAAACTATAATCATTCAGGGCAGGTTTAAAAGTTCAGACTACATCGGCATGTTTTATGAAGCATGCCCTGAAGTATATGAACAAAGGCCTGGAAGGATAAGCATCGAAAAGTTCCCTTTTTTGAAGAATGTTATATTCACGGGAGATATTCCTTACAATGGCATCTATACCTGGCAGGACTTTCTTGGTAAATCTTCAGAGATCAGTCCTCGAGAGCTTATTGAGAGGGAGGAATCCCTCACATTTGATGACGCAATCAATATACAATACACAAGTGGTACTACTGGATTTCCAAAAGGAGTTGTTCTGACTCATCATTCAATCTTAAATAATGGCTATATTATCGGAGAGGGCATGGGTTTTTCCGAAAAGGACAGGCTATGTATACCAGTACCATTTTACCACTGCTTCGGAATGGTCCTCTCTAACCTTGCATGTGTTACACACGGTTCTACCATGGTCATTCCATCACCCGCATTTGATCCGGAATCGGTTTTAAAAACTGTTCAGAATGAACGCTGTACTGCACTTCACGGAGTCCCGACAATGTTTATTGCCGAGCTTGCGCACCCGGAATTTCCCAAATATGATTTAAGCACCCTGCGCACCGGAATAATGGCAGGGTCTCCCTGTCCTGTTGAGGTTATGAAGCAGGTAAACAAGATGATGCATATGGACGAAATTGTGATAGTCTACGGGCAGACCGAGACTGCACCTGGCATTACGATGACAACCACGGAGGACCCTCTCGAACGCAGGGTGTCAACGGTAGGCAGAGTTTTCCCACATACAGAGATGAAAATAATAGATCCAAAATCAGGAAAATTCCTTCCATTTGGAGAAGTTGGTGAGATCTGTGCCAGGGGTTATATGTCAATGAAGTGCTATTACAATAATCCCAGCGCCACGCATGCGACTCTTGATACGAACAGGTGGATTCATACAGGAGACCTTGGCATACTTGATGAAGAAGGTTATTTCAAGATAGTCGGAAGACTGAAAGATATGGTAATAAGAGGTGGAGAGAACGTATATCCCCGTGAGATTGAAGAATATCTTCATCTCCATCCTCAAATCGATGATGTTTATGTAATCGGTGTTCCTGACATCAAATATGGCGAAGAACTGGCTGCCTGGGTAAAACTCAAAGAACCTGGCTCACTCACAGAAACAGAAATAAAGAAATTCTGTGAAGGTAAAATTTCCAAATATAAAATCCCGCGTTATTTCAAGTTTGTCGATGACTTTCCAATAACAGTCAGCGGAAAGATTCAGAAGTTCAAGATGCGGGATCAAATGATAAAGGAACTCCATCTTGAGGATGCGGACAGTATTGTAACAGCTTAACGACACTTTTTTTTAGTAATTCCATACATTTCATATTCGGAAGTTTCTTATTCCTAAACTTCCTCGCTACAATAATGCGAGGAAATCATAAAATTATAAGTACGTTTCTTATTATTGCAATTTTTTGTGGATTTATAATTGGAATCAGCTCGGGAGCTGATGGCAACAATGTTGATGAAGCAACCAACTGGTATCTGAAAGGGAATGACCTTATGAAACAGTCGAGGTATGAAGAAGCTCTAAGCGCATATGAAAAGGCAACAGACGCTGATTCTTATTACTCAAACGGCTGGTTTGGAAAAGGGAATGCACTCTACACACTTGGAAAGTACGAGGAAGCACTCGTTGCCTTTGAAAAAGTCCTGTCACTGGATCCGGATTATGCAAAAGCATGGTCAATGAAGGGAGATAGTCTGATGCAGCTTAAAAATTATCAGACAGCTGCTGATTCCTATGATCGGGTTATTAAATTGTATTCTAATGACGAAACTGCAAAGGCAAACAAGGCGAAAGCACTTTCCTTTATCAATATGGGAGCTAGTAATGTAACTGTCGTTGTGACAAGTTCTATCCCTGCAACCGCCCTTCAGACACAACCCGGATTTGTCTTTCCCTCTCACCCTGTCCCTTCGTTTCTCATTCCATTAGTGATCATTGTAATAATTGCAGTAATTATTATCTTTGCTCTTATTCAGATGAAAAAAAAAACAAGGAAGACAATTGAACATAGCCCAATAGAAATAGAGAAAAGTCCTGAACAATCAACCCTTAAAAGTCCTACATCAGGTGCAGGTGAATTTTTCAACAAAAGTGTTATTCGCATCCGTTCCCTTCCAAAATGGGAATTCCGGGCACTTTGTATAATTGTCGTTCTTTTAGTTCTCCTAATGATATTTGTTATTTCAGGTTTTCTTCCGGGTTCCTCAATTGTATCTGGTTCAAACCTTGCACCTTATACGGACCCATCAAATTATTATTCCCTGAATAAACCGGTTAACTGGAAAGTTACTAATTCTCAAAATTCAATCCTCATATCGGACCCATCTGATAACGGGAAAACCTTTGTACAGATTGAGCCTGTTATTCTTAATGGCCAGTATATGACGATGAAGGCAGGGGATGTTGCAAATTACCTTGTCGGAATTGCAAAAACTACTATGAAGGGTTTTGTCCTGGAAAACGTAAGAGAATCAGCAGATGGAAAGTTCCTGGAACTCTCAATCAGTTACGACGATGCAGGAGTAAAGAAAAATGGAGTGTATACTATTTTTGTTAACAGTCCATATGCCATGGTAAGTGGATACGAATCACCTGCTGCAACTTTTAAAGGAAAAGAACCCTTGTTAAGGGAAATTCTAAAGAGTTATACTCAGCGTGTAACTCCGGTTACAAAACAATCATCAGGTTCAACAACTGGTAGAACTTCCAATCAGCAACATGTGAGTGATATCGGGCAACTCCACCCGACAATGCAAAATAACGGGGTAAAGATGCTGCTTCCGGATGGTTGGACGGCTTCAGTTCTCCCAGGATGCACCGGACTCTCTGCCGTTGATACAACAACTCCCGGTCGTGGTGTGCTATTTTTAAACGGCCTCCACGAGGGTGTTGAGCCGCTTCCGGCTGGTATGACACCTGAACAATATGTTACAGAGTATATGCCTGCTGACTTTGCAAAGTATGGGACAACACTGACAAATGTTAAAGTCACAGGATATGAAAAGGCAGATGTGAGCAGCCTTGCGACAAACGGAGCACAGGTAAAAGCTATGAGAATTTCATTCAATCTAAATGGAGTCCCCTGCATAGGTTCACTAACTGTGGGTACCTATGGTGTAGCAGGGTATTTTACATCCGTATCATATTTGTGGGGAATTTTCGCTCCTACCAGCAGTTTCTTTGCGGATGCACCAACCTTACTCCGAATTTGGAGTTCAATTGATTATTCTGCATCAACCACAGCTGCATGCAGGGGTGCACTGAATGCTGCATGGTCAGGCGCAAACAGCATAGGCGATAGCATCAGGGCTAACGGGGAACAGATGAGCCAGGAGAACCTCCAAGGATTCTATAACCGGCAGGATGTTTATGATATTGCAAGTGCCAAGCGAAGTGATATGATCCTTGGCGTTGACAGGGTTTACAACCCTGATACCGATGAGGTCTATGAAGTCGATCAGAACTTTTACCAGTATTATGACCTGAACCGTGACCAATACAATTACCAGGACATGCGTGAACTTCAGCCTGATGAATTTCTGAAATATTCCCCACTGAACGGAGAATTACACATCCAGTAAAATTTTTGCCCTTTTTTAAGTTAGCAATAATGCTGATACCAGAAATACGATAAGGGAAAGAAACATCCCGTACTTCTGAAAATGAGAGGCAGATGTGTTTTTTACACATTCCGGACTTTTGCAGTTCAATGGTTTTATTGCGCCATAAAGGACTATGAGGTCAACTGGAATTATTCCTGAACAATAAAGAAGTCCCCACCGCGAAAATGGTACGAAACTGATAATGACGGCACTGATTGTAAAAAACAGGGCAATTAAAAGACTCTTTCCTATACCTATCCTTCCAGGCAGGGTTAAAGCTCCTGATGCCATGTCACCTTTGATATCCTCGGCATCCTTCAGAATCTCCCTTGAGATCATGGCACAGAATGTAATACCTGCAATTGGAATATTCAGGATTATACCGTTTATTCCAAAGTATGCCCCTCCAAAAAGAAACATACTTGCCGAAAGATATGCCACAGCCACGTTGCCGATGAATGCTGTACGCTTAAGGTAAAGAGAATAAATTATGAGTAAAACCGAATTGAATAGCGCAATAACAGCACAGAACGTTCCAAGAGTGAGTGAAATAGATATTCCGGCAATAAACAGAATTACCGAATATATGAGTGCACCCTTGTCTGAAATTTTTCCCTGAGGGATAGGGCGTAGAGGACGGTTTATTTTGTCAATCTCACGGTCAAAGTAGTCGTTAATTACATTTCCCGCTCCAGTTATTAGAAAAACGACTAAAAAAAGGAAAAAACTGCCTGAAATTAGTGTACCGGTAGCAATAACATATCCTACCAGACTTGCGAGTCCAGCTGCTAATGCATTTACTGGTCTGAGAATTGTTAACAATGTAGTGGTGGATGTCAGGTTAAAGACCACCGTAATTCCGCGAAATGTTTTAACGGACGTGGGGGGATTTGAACCCCCGACCTATAGCTTAGGAGGCTACCGCCCTGTCCTGACTAGGCCACACGTCCTTTTCCTTATTTAGTAGTAAGACTGAGGGTATAAGGTTAACGAGGAAACGGTTTCAGGAGAAAGCGAAAAAGGATGGTCCAGAGAAAGAAGTTGTTAATTTTTTTTTACAGAGGCAGGTGTTCAGGTTTATGGAAATAAGAATAGTTTCTGAAGGTTCAACAACTTTTTCTGTCCCTGTACAGGACATAGAAGGGAATTTCCCGCCTAATACTGCTCCAGTTTTTTTTAATCCCAGAATGAAACTGAACCGGGACTCTAATGTCCTTTTCTATTCAGTAGTGCGACCTGTTCTTTATCTGGACCTAATGGGGGCATCTGGTGTCCGTGGATTAAGGATAAGAAATGAAACCGGAATTCCCGTGATTATCAATGACAAAAATCCGGTTGCTGTAGAACTTATCCAGAAAAATGTCAGGGACCTTGGGCTTTCTATTGAAGTGTCCAGAACAGATGCAAACGTTTTACTCTCTTCGGGTTATTTTGATGCGGTTGATATTGACCCCTTTGGCAGTCCTGCTTACTTCATAGATGCAGCCGGCAGGGGAGCCGGCCGTTATCTCTCTGTAACTGCAACAGACACAGCACCGTTATGTGGTGCTCATAAGAACGCAGGAATCAGAAGATATTCCAGTGTACCGCTTGTCACACATTATCACCCGGAGGTAGGTATCCGGATCCTTTTAGGGTTTGTAACAAGGGAGATAGCAAAATATGATCGTGGTGTTGTTCCATTATTCTGCTTTGCAAGGGAACATTACGTACGCCTGAACCTGCAACTTAAGAAAGGGGCACGTGAGGCTGATAAAAGTTTGAATAATCTGGGTTTTCTGCATCAGTGTAGTTCATGTTCAGGTTATATGCAACAAAAGGGTCTGGTATCAAAAGAATTTGTATGCACTTATTGTAAATCATCAATGATTCCTATAGGCCCGTTATGGCTTGGGAATATTTTTGATAATTGTGTCCTTACACAAATGTTAGAAAAGATAGAGACTCTGTCCCCTGGATCAAATCGTGAATTAGAGGAACTCATTAAAACCTGCCTTGGAGAACTTACCATTCCTGGATATTATGATTACCATAAACTTTCAAAGAAACTTGGAGTTTCTCCAAAGAAAATCTCTAAAATACTATTGGATCTAGAAAACCATGGTTTTTTTGGGAGCAGAGTGCATTGTTCAGGTACCGGGATAAAAACTGATGCTCCTCTTCATGTCCTCAAATCCGTTGTCAGTGCTCAATAATTATCGTGAGGAGGTCCCCGTCTTTCACTTTGTGTGCCAGTCCAACTCTTTGACCTGGATGTTTTACTGATTCTCCCCATATTCGTGCATAACGGAACCTGTCAACAAAATCCCTGTGGAGTTTCCTGCAGATATCATCAACCTTCGCTCCTTTCCGAATGATCAGGGGCTCTTCAAGGTCAGCTTCGCCAGTCTGGGGCTTTAGAAAGATCCTGATGAACCCGAGGCTTTCATAAATCCGGTCTTTCAACTCTTCAGTATTATATCCGGTATGAGCAGAGATCATCATGGGTGGCTGTTCAAATCTTTCTTTCAGCTCTTCTTCTATTTTGAATTTAACTTCTGTATTAACAAGATCTGTTTTGTTTACTGTGATAAAGCTTGGAACATACACACGGTTGCCCATCATTGCATCGATAAGGTCATCCTGGGTTGCTCCGCCCCTGATGAGAACACTGGCGTTCATCATCTTGTTCTCGCTTAATATTGCACGTATCTCTTCGATATTAAGCTGTAATGACCCGACTTTACTGAGTCTTATCCCACCATATGCAGTTTTTTTAAGAGTAATATCAGGCCGTTCAACATTAACCCGTATTCCTGCATCATAGAGTTCTTTCATAAGAACATCAACATGGCTTTGGTTGAAGACGTCAACAAGTACAATAATGAGGTCCGCACCCCGGACCACACCAATTACTTCCTTCCCTCTCCCTTTTCCCATTGCAGCGCCAGCAATAAGCCCGGGAATATCGAGAATCTGAATTTTTGCTCCTTTATGTTCGAGAGCCCCAGGTACAACGGTAGTTGTAGTAAATGAATATGCAGCAACTTCGCTCTCTGTTCCTGTAAGTGTGTTCAGGAGAGTACTTTTCCCTGTTGAAGGAAATCCTACAAGCACAACAGTGGCGTCACCCGACTTTTTTACGGAATACCCTTCACCACCACCACACGACTTCATCGCGCGGAGAACTGCATCATCTTTGAATTTTGCAATCTTCGCTTTTATTCGTCCGATATGCTTTGATGTAGCCTTATTATAAGGAGTTTTTTCAAGCTCCTCTTCAAGTGCTTTTATCTCGTCTTCGAGGCTCATTTTCCGGCCTGTACCTTCTCTTTTTCATTCAAATTAAAGAAATTTTAAAATAATTCAAAAAGTGAATGCGGAAATGTACAATATCCTAACATCATTCACACATGATGAGATAATACTTATTCTCCAAAAAATTTATCTCTTAAAATACTTGTAAGATTTCTTATAAAGAAGTCTTTCATTTTACTGGAAACAATAATTAACCGAAGAATATGAGCTCAGTCCTGGAACCTGTTATTATATCTGCAAGCAGGAGGACTGATATTCCTGCTTTTTATGGTGATTGGTTCCTTAATAATCTAAAAACAGGCTATTTCAGGTGGACTAACCCTTTTAATCATAAGCAGGTCAGGCTTATCTCAATAAATAAAACAAGAGTAATTGCATTCTGGACAAAAAATCCTGAACCATTGTTTGTGAAACTTGATGAAATTGATAAATATAAAATTAATTATTATTTCCTCTATACTCTGAATGACTATGAGAGGGAGCAGATTGAACCTTTTCTCCCCCCTCTTCGCAAACGTATAGAAAGTTTCATTGAACTTTCCCAAAAGCTCGGTAAAGAGCGTGTTATCTGGCGATACGATCCTCTAATCCTGTCAGAATCGATCTCAATCGATATCCTTCTTGATAAAATTGCAGTTATTGCAGATGAAATAAAGGAATATACCAATAAATTGATTATCAGTTTTGTCAATATCAGTTGTTATCCGTCATTAAAAAAAGCTCACAGAGAACGGATCCCATCAATTATGCGTGAATGGGAACAGAGAGAATGTTTTGAATTCGCAGAAAAACTAATGCATTTAAATAAAAAGTGGGGGTTTAATATCGAGACCTGCCGTGAAGAGATCGACCTTAACAGGTTTGGAATAGGTCATTCCCAATGTATTAATGCAGGTCTTTTTCGAAAAATTTTTTCTTACGACCGGGAACTTATGGCATATCTTGGAAATACTGTCCAGGGCAGCCTTTCTCATTTTTCTCCCTTACCACAATTGAAAGACCCGGGTCAACCAGAATTATGCCTGTGTGCAATAAGTAAAGATATTGGTTTTTATAATTCCTGCAGGCATGGTTGTCTTTATTGTTATGCAATCCGCCATTAAAAGAAAATCGTTAAATCTGTTATCTGTAAATCCAGAGCGCGTGTCCCATTTTAATAACCGTCCCAATTTTAAAATCAGGTATAAATTATTGATCTTTATAGAGAATAATGATAAAATCAGTTGACACTATAGACAACTCCCAGAAGAAAACCGAAATCCGTATATAAAAGCAATTGAAATAGATCAAGGTTTATTGCGAGGAGATTGTCGCATGGTTGTAAAAAATATCCTTATTGTCGCAGCTGTTCTTGTATTGGGACTCTGCATAGCAGGTTGTACACAGCAGGCCCCTGTTACCCCTGTCACAAAAGCACCGGTTGAGACTACAATTGCACCTGTTGTCGCCACTGAAACTGTAGCCATGGTGACGCTTCCGGTTACAAAACCGATAGAAGCTAATGCCACGGCTGCAGCAGCGAATGAAACGTCAGTTGCAGTATCGAATGAAACATCTGTAGCAGTATCAAATGTCACGGCTGCAGTATCGAATGAAACGTCAGTTGCAGTAGTGAATGTTACAGCAGCTGCTACTTCTGCTTCGTTGAATGTATCAGTAACAAAAACCACTACTACAGTTCTTATCAGAAATGATCCAAAACTTGGTGCAATTCTGACAGATTCTGATGGAAAAACGCTTTACATCTTCAAGAAAGATCCGGTTGACAACAGTGTGTGCGACAGTTCATGTATCGCGAGCTGGCCGGTCTTCTATTCTTCAAAGGAGATAACGACACCTGACGGAATAAACGCTGGTGACTTTAACGTTATAACTCGCGATGACGGTTCAAAACAGACTACATACAAAGGAATGGCTCTATATTACTATTCCGGTGACAAGGCACCTGGAGATCTGAATGGCGAGGAATACAATAATCTCTGGTATGTAGTAACTGTAAAGGACATTGCAAAGACAACAGCAGCTCCTGTTACAAATACAACAGAAAAGACTACAGCATAAGAAAAAATTGAGAATATCCCTCCTTTTTTTCAGGAGATGGATCTAAATTCTATTTTTAATTCAGTATTTATTAAAATCAGGGAGATAATTGGTTAAGATAAGACTTTCAGGAACATTTCCTTGAAAGATCCATTCTATAAAAATGTATGAAATGATAATAGATATGCCAATATAAACGAGAAGGTATAATACTGGATAAGACCACTTCATAGGTTTTCCTTGAATTAAACCTGAATTTATCTTTGTGGCAGTTGTATATGCATCATAAATTGCATAAACGCCAATTATAATCGAAGGAACAAGAAGAATAAAGAGCCCGATAATAGCTCCTGCCTCTACACAAATCCCTTTTTTTAATTCTCCATTATATATTTGTCCGAGGCCTGGAAAAAAAATTGAAAGAATTACTGCAATTCTGGGATCTTTTTTATGATCCCTTGAAATTTCATTTTCAGCGAAAACACAGGTCATGAAGAAATATTATGGGTGTAATGCTCAACTGAACCATAGGGTGAGAGACCTGACCTGTGTAGAACCGAGACAGGACCGTGTCCACCGCATATTATGCACCGCCTGCCGGTTCTGTAGAGTATATCATCAAGATTTTTTGCAATTGCAAGGAGTTCAGTTCTTTCTTCTTTTACAAGTGAACTATCAACATTCACACTCGTTACAAGATAAACTGCTAAATTATTGTATAGAGAACGTTCTTTTGAGATATGCTCAAGATTGAGAAGAGTATCAGCTGTAAAAATTAGTCCTTCCTTCGGTTCCAGGAGATATATCTGACCGTACTGATGACCGCCCAGACCTTCAATTACTTCAAAATTGAATGGGCCAATACTCAAATTATCGATAACCGGTAATTTCCCTTTAATTGAGATTACTTTGCTTGAAAATGGGACTAATCCATCGGATATGGACGCATGGGAGAAGAGATCAATAAGTTTTGTATAAAGTTCTTCAAGAACCGAATCTTCATTTCGGGAACCATATGCCCTGTTTTCCCGCTTTAACACATCTATTGTTGCACTGTGACATCTTGAGGTTTTTCCGAAATACCCTGAAGCTCCACAATGGTCAGCATCTGCATGGGTGATGACAATATCTTTGACAAGACTGAAATCAGAAAGTCCATAATGTCCGAGCATCTCCCTGATATCATCAGCATAGATACCATATCCGGTATCGATAAGTATACGCCCTTTTTGTGTATCAATAACATTAAGATTTCCACCACAAGGCAGCTGAAAGACATACAACATTGATCCTTCTTTTAGCCGGACCTTTTGGACATCTGCATAAAAATTAGGTCCAAGTGTCCCTTTCAGCGACTCACCCATGCATAGGATCTTTTCAAAAGCTTCTTTGGGATCTTTACCTGTTTTTGCCAGTTCCTGTACAATATGATTTGTATCGGCGAGGATTGCAAGAAGGTCTCTGTCATCCGGGTTTTTTGCATATGTTTTTATCCGATGTGCCAATCTCAGGTAAAATACTGTGTTATCGAGATTATTTTCCGTTTCATCATACTCAATAACTTCAAGGGTATATCGTGGTCTGAGGCGTTCAAGAAGTCTTTCAATTTTAGAACTATCTTCAAGGCTGAGTCCTACTATTAGCCTGTCATCTCTCTGGCTTCTGTCATCAAAATCAAGTTCAGTAATATTTGCGCGGGAAGATGTGACCACCGAAAGAAATTCTGAGAGAGCTCCCGGTTCATTGGGGATTTTTATATAGAACCGGATTGTGCTATGTGGACGAAGTGAAGTCTGAAGGTATCCAATCTCCTGTAATTTGTTCATAACCTGATTATATGACTCTTCACCTGCAGTTACTTCAAAGAAAACTGTATTCGGGTCTATACGGTGATCATAATGGACCCGGTTGATATTTGCGCCGTTCTCCTTCATAACCAATGCAGCCTTTTCAAGTGAGCCAGGTTCGTCAGGAATACGGGTTACGAAAAAGTATCGTCCCATGTAATTCTTTCTTACAGGTTCTCTCTTTAACAATATCTCAATCTTTCTCTCACACTATTCTTTTAGAATATAATGTCTAAAAAACTCTCATTTTTGATTTTCAGTTTTACTGACTTCAGGTTCATCATTATCGGGTAACTCTTCAGGTTCAATGTCAATATCTTCAATGTCGTCAGTTGTGTGGAGGATAGTATAATAGCCCTGATTATAAAGATTTACAGCCAATGCAATGATATTTTTCTCGTTAGGATAAATAGCGCCCGGGTTATTTATCCTCTTTTTTAAACCTGGATTTATTTCAGGGTGTTCCTCTGCATATGATTGAAGAATAGACTGAATTATCTCCTGGTTATCAGGATTCCTGAGGTACCATCCTAAAGTTCCGACAAGGTTTACTTTAACCCAGGCCAGGGAATATGTATCAGAGAATATTATTCTTTTACCTGCTTCCAAAATAAGCCGGTGAAAGTCCCGCAAAAGTTCAGGACTGATCTCATTATTGTATTTTTTTTCAATTTCTTTAGATTTCAATGCAAAAATCCTTAATAACCGGACCGGAGATTCATCACCATGTTCCGAATTCTCTGATGCGCCTCCATTGTCATCAGATATTTCTTTAAACCTGTAACTTGCAAGGGTGGCGAGAAGCCGGACTGCGGTCTGGACATTCTCGCAAATGTAAAGTCTCTGTGTTTTAAGAGGTGAAAAAAAATCGCCTTTTTCTTCACGTGTAATAACAAGGGCATTATTGTGAATATCATCTGGTTCTATTATTACATTTGCGTAATCTTCAAGGGTCTCAATTATCAACCTGGATACTCCATCTTATTATTCTTCTAATTGAAATTGACATTTCCATTTATGTTATGTTGTCTGCCCTCTAAAAGATTTACAGTAACATTCTCTGGCATTGGAATGAAGTTAACATGGAAAAAGGTATACCACAAATTCTGAATGAGGTCGCAATCCTTTCATGGAAGAACCGCGGGCTTATGCATATTGAAAGAGAAGAGTGGAGGCAAGCAGTACTATGCTTTGAACAGGCTCTGTACGAATCACCTGAAGACTCTTATATATGGGGTGAGAAAGGGAAGGCGCTTGTCCTCCTTCAAAGTTATTATAATGCTCTTGTCTGTTTTAACAATGCAATCAGGATAAATTCACGTGATTCAGAGTTATGGTATAACCGGGGTGTATGCCTCGCTCAAATTGAAAGGTATGACGAGGCGGTCAATTCTTTTGATCAAGCTCTTGCAATAAATCCTACAGACAACTCGTCTCTCTTCAACAAAGCTCTCTGTCTCACCGGTTTGTCCCGATATGAGGAAGCTCTTTCTGTTTTTGACTATCTCATCAGGCTTTCTCCCGAAGACCCCTCAATATGGGAGAAGAAGGGTGATATTCTGATGGAACTGAACAGGACGATTGAAGCCATGCAGTCGTTTGAAGCATCAGTTATGCTCAATCCTCGCAATACCAGAGCAATGCTGAAAAAAGCCAATCTGCTATTCAGATATAACCGTTTTGAAGATGCAATAAAAAGTTATGAAAAGGTAATAGAGATTGAGCCTCTGAATGGGGTTGCTTATAAAAACATTGCAATCTGTCTCTCCAGAACCGGGGATGAGTCCAGGGCAAAGGACATGATGCTTAAAGCAAAAATTCTTCTAAGGGAAATTGATCAGTAGTAACAAAGTCATAAATTTATTAATTCCCCTTTAAAATCTCATTGATATCCAGAGAGTCAAGGTCAATATCCTCGCCACTGTCCAGAAGTTGTGAGAGGTCATCGTCATCATCAAGAGAGAACTCCTCCTCTTGTTCTTTTTCTTCATCACCTTTCTCGGTTTTCTTTTTAGCAGGAGGGGTCTCTTTGCCGGTTTTTTCAGTAACATTGTCCTTTGGATCAATTTTTACGGAAGAGTCTTTCGGTACTGGTCCGGGAGGAACAAGGCTATCTGTTGCTTGTTCTAGAGAGATATGTTCTGAAGATTTTATGGAAGCAGAATCATCAATTGCCGGCTCTGCCTCAATAAATTTTTTTGGATGTGTTTCAGGAAGTATATTTTCAGGAACATGAGCAGAAGAGCTTTTTTGTATAGACTCCTGCGCAAAAAAAGGAACTATTCCTGATGGGATTACAAGATCAAAGGAATCTCTTGCAACCATGAGGTTATTTTCAATTAACAGGTTTGCAAATGTTGTGCCGTCAATTATTCCTATCGATACAGGCCCGGGTTTTGCACATTCGTCCCAGGCTGACTGCATAAAATCTCCCGAAGATATGATAATCCCGTATTCACCATCGAGTAATGAACTTTTCAGGTTTTGAACAATAATCTCATCTATTTTTTTTATTGTGTGAATTATCCTTATCGTAACTTTTATTCTGAGAAAATCAGTGGCTGCGAGTATACCGGATAACGAGGTTGTTCCGTCATCTGAAGTGATGTGTACCGTTACCTCGTCAAGACCCAGTCTCCCCAAAAGGACTCCTGCAATTTCCTCAAGTTGCTTAGGAGTAAATTTTGTAAGTCGTTCTTTAAGGATATCGCGTACTTCACTGATGTAATTATTTACCTGTACCTGGACTTCGTTTGAGGACCAGCGTGTCAGAGCAATAAATCCTTCCCTGTTTGCAAAGAACCTGGGGTATTCCCCTCTCTTTCGCCACGAATCAGTATATCCCAGGATTCTGCCATATATTATTCCAGGTATGAGGTCCCCTGATACTTTGATTAATCCTTTTTCATAGGCTTTCTCTGCAACTTTTGAATAATGCATAGGTTCCTTGTGAGCGTACCATGCAAGGACCCTGTCCACAATTTCAGGAACAGATTCCAGTCTTGGTGGTAATTGGGTAACCTGAACATCCACTTTAGGCGTAATTCTCTCTACTAACTCATTTTCATCGGTTTCAGTTTCTACTGGAAGTTCTTTCTTTTCTTCTTTTGGAACATGTTGTGCGAGAAATTTAGGATTGAGTGCATATACGCCCATATCAACCCAGACAAATTGTGAATCGTCCCTTTTCGTGTATATATCCATCACGATAAGTGCGTTAATACTCTGGTCAGAGATTTTTTCAAAAGAGGAAAGAAGGTTCTCACTTACTATTCTTCTCGCAATCTCCTTATAATGGAGCGGTTGTCTGGACTCTATCAATATTTTATAGACTGCTTCACTAAGCTCCATTACTTTTCTCCGCGACGAAACAAATTCAATTGACTATTATTACCGGTTGATTCTTAAACTTATTTTAGTCTGTTGTATTTATGATTGAAGCATGACAGATTTCACAAAGATCTCTTTTTTTCCTCTCGAGATCATCAAGTGTTTTTGGAGAATACATTATGCAATCTTCCTCATTGCAATGTTTCAGCCCATGGAGATGACCAAGCTCATGGGCCCCTTCTTTTGACAGGCGTTCAATAAGATAATCATCCGATGGAGGCAGACCATAGAATTCATTTTTAAGTCTCTCTGAAGAGACTACTGCAACCTTTGAACCGGGTCTTGCGAGACCGTAGACAGGTGAATGCATTCTCTCCATGATGTCATAAGGTATAATAAGCAGAATGTTTTCAGTAATCTCTTTTCTCCTCCTGAAAAGTTCAAGGCTGTTTAAGACCCTGTGAGCATCGTATGGAAAATTTCTTCCATTAAAACCATTGATAATAACCGGGTTTTCATAGATTTCTGTATCCAGATTGAGTATAGCTGAAATGCCACGCGCGACAGACCGCCCTATTCCGTAAGGAGATTTACTATCCCAAAAGATAAGGTCAGACATCTCCATAGCTTCTTACAGTGACCCCTATTAAATATATTGAGCGGGAAATAGCCCGTTTTATAATCGAGCATTATTCAAATGTTATTGAGATAGGAATTGGCAGAAATCCTGTTGCTGCACGCATAATAAAAGATTCCAGTGTAAAAATTCGTTGTTCTGATATCATACGTTATCCGGAATGTTTAGTTGAATGTGAAATAATTGATGATGTATTTTCACCAGATATCGGTTTCTATCATGGTGTCGATGCCATTTACTCTATCAGGCCTGCACCTGAGATGATTCCACCAATGAAAGAGATTGCTGTAATTGTAAACGCTGACCTGATTGTTTATCATCTGGGGTTTGAAATTTATGGAGATGGTGGAGAAATTGTCTGTTCTCATATTCCAATTCACAGATATCATAAAAGTCAGTAAGTGTCAAAGAGTGTTTTTTGAGGAAGTGAAACCTGGCCCTCTTTTTCAGTTTTCATCGGTATTTCGTCTTTTATACTTGAACTCTCTTCAACTTTTAACTCCTTATTTTTTGCAGTCTTTTTAGGTACTAATATCTTCTTCTTTTCAACTTTGTCAGAGTATTGTCCTTTTTTGGTTATTTCAGGTAACTTTGCAATTATTTCAGAAACCAGTTTTTTATCTTCAAGGAGAACAATTAATTCATCCGGTGAGAATGAAAGAGTATCAATAAAAGACTGGGGAGATAATTCAAATAACCTGGCAAATATGTCCAGGTATTCATCCCTTACGTCTGACTCTGACATGTGAAAAGTTTCACTGAATTTTCCTATCATATTTCCTCTCAATTCCTTCTGATACTTGGCTTTTGAGATCTTCTGCCAGCGGTCAGGAGGGACGATTTTCGGATGGAAAGACGATTTTTTTATAGCAATATTCACTCTTAAAAGCATATTTGCAAACGCATAACTCCATAGTTTATAATATTGCTTTCGATAGGTGTAACCGAGATACTCATCTGCCCTTGTTAAACCCTCATACGCTTCAGATATAATTTCAATGTCATTGTAATAGTTCAGGCTTGATTCTATCCACAGTATAATTTTATCAGGGGTCTCATTGACACTTTTTGATTTTGTTAACAAGTTCATCCCTTCTTTTCCGGAAAATAGTGATAGCATAAGAGAAAATTTTGTATTCCTCTCATCTTTTTCTGAACTCAACAGGTCTTTTGGTTCAAGAGTATCTTTCCCGATAGATGAAGCATAAAGCATGTTTATTGCAGCACGTACATCTCCTCCTGAATCATGCGCGATCTCTTTTAATGCTTCATTATCACACAGGACCGATTCCAGGTTGCAAATATGTTTCAGATGTGGTACAAGGGAACGTGACTGCAACTGTATAAACTGTACAGGGATGCAACGTTTTCGGATATCTGCTGAAATTCCATAAAGGTCATTTGCTATAAGAATTATGGGCTGTTGTGAACCGTCAATAAGCTCTATTATCGCTTTTGCCCCGCCTCTGTCTGCTGAACCCTGAAGGTTATCGGCTTCATCAAGAAGTATCAGTTTATGTTTCCTGCCTGTGATACTAGCGCTTGTACTACCTTCTCCTGCTATCTTTTCAATAATACCAGCTGTTCTCTGGTCGCTTGCATTGAGGTCAACAATATCCCACCCCATATCGTTTACAAGGGCATATGCGCTTGAGGTCTTCCCGGTACCGGGCTTGCCATAAAGTATGAGTGGCCGGTTTTTATTTGACCAGTTACGTGCCCAATCGACCATAACCGCGATCGATTGTGGATTTCCTACAACCTCTCTTACCTTTGCCGGCCTGTATTTCGTGGCCCAGTCCATAGTGAACCGTTAGCGTGAATCAAATAAATTATGTCTGATGAGACAGAATGAGCTACAGGAAGAGACGTTTATTTATGCAGACCGGTAATTGCTCCACAGACAGGATTGCAGATGTAATACGAAATTATGAAGGGGTGAAAAGAAAGCACACCATTGGTGAAATGGTCAGAGCTTTACGAATCGATACTCCTCATGTTATTGCATCATTTGGTGAGGATGCTGCTGTAATAAGACATAATGATGAGGCGCTGTTACTTGCTGCAGATGGTATATGGAGCAAGCTTATGGAAGCTGATCCGTACTGGGCAGGTTATTGTTCAGTTCTTGTAAATATTCATGATATCGCTGCAATGGGAGGGAGACCCATTGCAATGGTCGATATCCTCTCAATTTCTGATGAGCGTATCAGGTCATCAGTCATCAAAGGGATGCATGACGCTTCAAGTCAGTTTTCAGTTCCGATTGTTGGCGGACATCTCCATCCTGACACACCTTATAGTGTTATTGATGTAGCGATACTCGGGGTCGCCCCACTGGAATCAGTCATTTACAGTCATACTGCAGCTGTTGGTGATAAAATCATTACAGCTATTGACATTACCGGAAGGGTACACCCCTCCTGCAGCCTGAACTGGGACTCTGTAACTATGAAGTCAGCAAGCCAGGTGCAATCACAAATTCAGGCAATGGAGAAACTTGGTAATGCTCGTCTTCTAACTGCAGGGAAGGATATCAGCAACCCCGGAATAATAGGTACATTGGGGATGCTCCTTGAAGTGAGTGAAAAAGGAGCAGAGATTAATCTGGACCTTATCCCAAGACCCGATCTTAAGTCATTAGGGATTGAATTTGAGATGTGGGTCAAGATGTACCCTGGTATGGGTTTTCTTGTAACAGCCTGCGATAAAAATGTTGAGAAAGTCTGTAACCTGTTTTCTTCTGTGGGAATGGAAGCAAAAGTTATTGGCGAAATTAATGACACAAACCAGTTAACAATTACATATAAAGATGAAGAATCATCAGTTTTTGATCTATCGGAAGATGGCATTATGAGCCTCTTTTTTGGTGATTCAGCTTGAAAATCGGAATTGGAATAGGTTCCGACCCAGAGAAAGTTGCCAAAGATATTTTAAAATCCGGTTTCCAGAACGAAATTATAGGTTATTGTAATGTGGAATTATCCTGTTCTATCCCTGACACAATTTCTACTGCTGTATCTCGTTATCCGGAAGAATTACTCATTAATGATCTCGTCAATGGTTCCATTGATGCGGCCATTAGAGGAACGTTTGAAGCTAACCTCACGCTTTCCTTGTTAAAGAAAAAAGAAAATGTAGACCGGCTTCTACGGATTGCATTACTTGAGACATCATGGGGAAAGAAATTCCTACTTGCGCCAGTTGGCGTGGATGAAGGCTGGACTGTAAGCGAAAAGGTCTCTTTTATTAAGAAGGGGAGAAAAATTGCAGAAGCATGGGGTCTTTCACCAAAAACAGGAATTATTTCAGGAGGAAGAATTGGAGATATAGGACGGGACCTGCATGTTGACAGGAGTCTTGCAGATGCGGAATTGATTGCACGGATATCAGATTCTTTTCATTATGAGATAAGAATAGAGGATGCAATACAGGATTGCGGGTTGATCATCGCACCAGACGGGATTACTGGAAATCTTATTTTCCGGACTCTTGTATTTCTTGGAGGCGGAAAAGGTCATGGGGCACCAGTGCTCAATATTGCTCACATATTTGTCGATACATCGCGCGCTTCTCCCGATTTTTTACAGGCTCTGTTGCTTTCGAAAACACTTATACAAAAATAATAATCGCAAATATCCCGGATAAACCTAATTTAACACTAAATATCGTTTATTTTATTAATGTGAGCAACTTTAAGGCTTGCTTTTTCTTTCTATTGATACATGTGTATTATTGTGCCCAGATCTCGTGATTCTGCGGAAATTCACACAAAATTTAAATATAAATTGATCTACTTTCTTTTGAGGTGTTTAGAATGGCAGATTTACCAATTGCCGCAGTTGTAAGGATTGCAAAGAAGAATGGAGCAGAGCGTGTAGGAAGCGATGCAGCAATGGCACTTGTCGCAAAAGCTGAAGAATATATCGCAAATCTCACAAAAGAGGCCAACAGGCTTGCTCTTCATGCCGGACGGAAGACCATAAAGGAAGAAGATGTTGAGCTGGCGGCAAAGTCCGCTTAATCCATCTATCCTTTGAAAAAAAAATTAAAAAACTCCTTTTGTGCTCATAACTGTGTTATTTTCTTTTCGTTTTAATGATGATTTTAGAGCTCTTCCAAATGCTTTGAATATTACTTCGCAGATATGGTGATCATTGCGGCCATAAGCGTCGATATTGATAGTAATTCCTGCATGGGTTGCAAGGCTAAAAAAGAAGTGTTCTATTAAATCAGTTTCGATCTCCCCTACTTTTGAATTAGAAAACCGGGCATGCCAGACAAGATATCCGCGTCCTCCACAGTCTACTGCAATTGTTGCCAGTGCTTCGTCCATAGGAATTATTGCTTCTCCGAACCTTTCAATTCCTCTCCCATCTGCGATTAATCCTTTTATTGCGTCACCAACGAGAATGCCGCAATCCTCGATAGTGTGATGAAAGTCAACTTTAAGGTCACCTTCTGCCAGGAGAAAAAGGCCTAAATCTCCATGCACACTGAAGGAATTTAGCATATGGTCAAAAAAAGGGATTCCGGTATTTATTTCTGAATCCGTTCCAGGTCTGATTCGAACAGTAATATTCGTTTCATTAGTTGTGCGTTTATATTCCACTATCCACCTCTGCAGCTTTAATAGCCTCTTCCAGGGTTAATCGGTTACTGTATAATGCAGAACCAAGAACAATTCCCATTGCACCATTTTTCCTCATGCCAATAACATCATCAGTACTTGAGATCCCGCCTGCAACTGTGACCGGAATATTAACATGATTAAGGAGAGCTTTTACGGGTAAGTAATCTACCCCTTTCTCCTGGCCTTCCTTGTCAACATTTGTAAATAGCAATGATCCAGCTCCCATTTCTTCAAACCGGCGTGCCCAGGTAAGGAAGTCACCTGATTCCTTTTTCCATCCTTCTGCAAGGACCTGGCCATTACGTGCATCAACACCTGCCATAACTGCTTTACTTCCGAAAGCGTCGCGTAATTCAGTTATGACTTCCGGGTTTGTCAGGGCAAGAGTCCCGAGGATGACTCTCTCTACACCGAGATTAATCCATTCACCCGCATCGTGAAAAGAACGGACCCCTCCTCCCAGTTGCACTTCAATATCTGTCTCTTTGATTATCGACTCTATTAAAGCAGCATTTGTATTGCTATTACCAAAAGCACCGTCAAGGTTGATTACATGTAGTGCTGTTGCTCCTTTCTCTATCCAGTGATATGCGCATATGAGAGGATCTCCAAACTCTGTTTTTGTTGTTGGATCACCCTGAACAAGTTGAACACATTTTCCGTTTAGAATATCCACAGCCGGAAAAACCTTCATTGATATTTCACCTGACCATACGTGCGACAGGCATCACAAGTATGTCTTTTGCACCGGCCTTCTTCAGTTGCGTGATAAGGGAAAAGACCTGATCTTCAGGGACAACAGAATGGACCGCAACAAGCCCCTCATTGGAAGCCACATCCATTATAGTTGGACCAGAAAGACCAGGGAGTACATCCTCGATAAGTTTTATCTTTTCGCGTTCGACATTAAGCATCAGGTAACACTGACCTCTTGCACTGACCACACTTTCCAGGGCAAGGAGCACTTCATCTATCTTTTCTGATTTTACTTCTCTTGAATGAGGATTCGCAATTACCATAGTGCTCGTTTTCATCACTTCATCGATAATTGTAAGCCTGTTTTCGGCAAGAGTTGTTCCGGAACTTGTAAGATCAAC
>Ga0114951_10000614_pt1 | contig 47944 bp, 63 predicted proteins | sample AM7aDNAmetaG_FD_88677 | JGI IMG/M metagenome (GOLD analysis project Ga0114951, IMG submission 88677) | Freshwater microbial communities from Finland to study Microbial Dark Matter (Phase II) - AM7a DNA metaG | ecosystem: Environmental > Aquatic > Freshwater > Lake | place: Finland: Lake Alinen...
CCATTCCGGGGGGACTGGGCGCAGGCCCACAGGCCGATGCTCTGGGGGCTACGCCCGCCAGTCCCGGCCCAGTCGCCCCCGGAGCACCTCCCGGCATGCCCGCACCATCAGGAGATTCAGACCTCGACTGGGGTTCAGACTTCTCTGACCGGCTGGAGCAGGCCATCACCAGCATGCTCGCCTTCAGCAACATGCCGAAGCGCTGCCGAGACGTGGCTTGGTCCATGTGCGCGATGGACGGCGCTGTCATCGGCGTGTGGCCCGACTTCCGTCATGAGTGCCCGCGCATCTTCACCCGCACCCCGCAGGACTTCTATCCGGTCAGCTATGACCCGGACGGCATGGAGTTGACCAAGGCTCTGTGGATGGAGGTCATGAACGGCAACGACATCGAGGCACGCTGGGGCAACAACAAGTACCTCGGGCGCAACGATGTGGAAGTCATTCAGATGATTGACGAGGAGAACTTCTACACCGTCCTCGACGGCGTGGAGTGGGCACATCCTCCAGTCAAGAACCTGATGGGCGTCGTGCCCATCGTCTGCGTCGGCGCTCTCGGTCTTCCGGGCATGCTTTTCGGCTCCACGGACATCAAGGACGCCATCCCGGTCGCCAAGCAAATCAACTACCACATGAGCCTGATTGACGAGATGGCAGCCGCTATGGTCAAGCCGACCATCGTCATCAAGGACCCGCTCAACGTACCCCCGGACCTTGCTATCGGCAAGGGCGGCGTGGCGACCATGGGTCCCAATGGCTCGGCCGAGGTCCTTGGCCCCATCGGCCTGCCGAACGCCTTCTGGCAGCTCGGTCAGACCCTTCAGACGTGGTTCGACATCATCTCCGACAACCCCGCTGTCCTGCGCTCCGAGGGCGGCGGTTCCATCATCACGGGCAAGGGCTTCAACGCCCAGCTCGGTCCTATCGCTGCCCGCATGCAGACTCGGCTCGACATCGTCATGGGCGCGTGGAAGCAGGTCATCAAGTACATGCTGATGATGTGGAAGGACTTCCCCGGTGCGAACGGCGTGCAGAAGCTCTCGGGGAACCGCAACAAGGCCACCTACTACATCGAGGCCGCTCCCGACGAGTTCTTGGTCAACGGCCAGATGTGGACCGAGATTGAGGTCTACCTGTCGGCTCAGAGCTACATGGACCGTCAAGGCAACTCTGTCGAGTTGATGCAGCTCTACCAGAACGAACTACTCGACTGGGACTCGGTCGCCGACGACCTTCCTCAAATCACCAACAAGAAGCGCGTGCGTGCCGCCATCGACCGCGACCGCAAATGGAAGGCCGAGGGGCTCGCCATGAGCCAGCAGGTCGCGCAGAGCGGCATGACGGCCAATGTTCCTCTCGGAGACCAGCAGCAGACCAACTACGGTCTCGAACGCGGACTCATGGGGGAGACGGGCGCAGCACCCGGACCTCAGGGTCAGGCCGCTCCGGCTCCGCCCACCTCTCCCGGCCCCGGTGGCGACCCGACAGGACAGCTCGTCTCCATCCTTGAGGAGTTCTTCCGGGGTATCCCCAAGCTCAATGGTTCCGTCTGGTTCGGCGGGGACCCATTCATCGCTCCCCAGAAGTTCGCCACGGACAACTGGCACGTCACGGTCTGGGTCACGGACCCGCAGGACCAAGGCACCATCACGCGGGCGGCTGAGAAGGTCCCCGAGGTGTACGGGCACATCATCTTCAAGCACGGTGCTCCGTCTGGCGACGAGGAGACCCGTCAGGTGGCAGGTGCCGACCAAGCTGGCGGCATGACTCCTCCCGGCGGCGACCCCGGCGCTCCTCCGACTACCGACATGAGTGGCGCGGCTCCCGGTGGCGCTCCCCCGACTGGCGCGGCCTCCGGCGGTATCCCGCCTGAGCTGGCAGCCATGATGGGTGGTGGCGGATGAGCGGCGTCGGCAGCTCGCCCATCAGCGTGAACCAAGCGCCCCAGTACGGCGACCGTACCGCGCTCGACAACGCCGCCAAGGCGACAACCACGACGCCCATGACCGGAAACTCCACGCCAGCATCAGGCGGTGGCGGCACGGGCATGCCTCCGGCACCGCAGCAGCAGCAGGCGACGCCCCAAGTACCCGGAGAACATCAGGACCTCATGAGTCAGATGGCGATGGCGATGAAGACAGCGCAGGTCTTGCAGCAGAAGGCTGCCGCCCCCGACGCGGGTCCGTGGCTCAAGTACTACGCATCCCTCGCGGTGCAGCGCTATCAGGCTCTCGCCGTAAAGCTCAAGGCGGACACGCCCTTCTTCAAGATGCAGGGCTGACGTGGCCCTCGTAACGGGAACTGGGGCTGGCGGCGGTAATCGCAAGAAGAAGCCGCAGCACTCCTCGTCGCGCACAGGGCGCGTCACGAGCACTGTTCGCTTTCAGCAGATTGCCGCGAAGTCGCAGGCCAAGACGAATCTCTCCGTGGGCGACCTCAAGTATCTCCAGCGCCTAGCGTGGACGACGAAGACTGACTCGACCGAGGCCACACTCAAGCAGGCCATTGACATCGCCCGCCGCTGGATTGACGGGCTCAAGAACCATGGCACGCAGCAGATGACGGACGCTCAGGGCAAGAAGGTCAACGTCGAAGCCTTCGGTCTTGAGTACAAGGCGTTCCACGACACCGGCACCATCAAGAACAACGCCGCCTATCAGGGGGTCATCGACTCTTTCCAGCAAAGGCAGGGCGCAGCGCTACTCGCGAGTGTCTTCACTCCGAGAGGGGTGGTGCAGGGCGTCGACAGCTCCGGCAAGGCGATGCCCATCGCCCAGCAGGCCGCCCCCATCGGAAAGAACTCCCTCGACATCATTACCCAGCAGAACCAGAAGCAGCAGAACGCCTTGGAGGCGCAGAATCGTAAGTCGCAGGCCAAGTGGGACGCCGCCCAGCAGAGTAAGGCGCTCACGAAGCAGAATAGCGACTTCATCGCCACTCAGCTTACCGCCCCCACGGCCAGCAACCCCATGCCCGCCGCTCCCGCCGACCAGCCTGTCAAGGATATCGCCATGGGGCACTACGACGCCTCCGGCACCTTGCCGGGTCCCCAGAAGATGGTCGACCTTCTCGGGGCCGCCCTCACCATGCAGGACATCAACCCCCAGAGCCCCGTCACCGGCCCCCCCGGTCAGGCGGCTTGGACGCAGTACTTCAAGCAGGTGGGCCTCTACAAGAATCCGGTCCCAGCGCCCGTCGACCACGACATCACGCTGCCATCGAGCACGGTCTCCCTCATGTTCAAGAAGAATGAGCTTCCCGTGGCGGAAGCTCCGTTTGGGCATCCACGCGGCTACGAATCTCCCATCGACCGACCGGCGGTTACGGCCGCCGACGCCGCCTTCCAGAAGTATGTGGGTGACAAGCCGGTGGATAACTCCTCCTACTCGGCACGCAATATCGAGTGGTTCATGGGTCTCAAGGGCGCACAGCGCAAAGAGGTCGAGAAGGCCCTCATCGCGCTCGGTTTCAAGGCGGACTCCAAGAGCATCATGCCCTACGTCTCGATGGTCACGCAGTTCGTCTACGGGGCGAACGTCGCAGACGCCGCGTGGGGAGCTACTCCGGCCATCAAGGGTGATGCCAACCACGCCATGAGCGCCACGGACATTCAAGGCAACGGCTACAACCTCGACCAGCTCGCTACGGCGATGGGCGGTCGCGACACCGAGGACTTCAAGAACTTCGTCTACTACACAGCCCTCCCCTCGCGCCCTGCGGGCGTCAGTGAGAGTGGCTTCACCCTATGGTTCGGACACAAGTACGGGATTGGGGCAGTCCCGGCCAAGCTGCAAGTAGCGGGATTCGACGCCGGGGGAGGCATGACCTTCACGGGTATCACTGAGCCAATAGGCGACCTTGCTCAGGCAGTCTACAAGTTCATTGAAACGACAGTCCCCATGGGGGACCTTGTTTGCGCGGGGCTGAGTGGCCGCAAGGACCAGTACTGGGCAGCAGAGCACGCCATTCACAACAGCAACGAGGCGGTCAAGAAGAACGCCTACGTGGGTTGGTTCGTTTCCGGTACCGAGGGGGGGGTTACCGGATTGGTTGACGCGAGCAACAAAGCAGCCCAAGCTCCCATCAGCCTCGTAAACCGCCTTATCGTGGCGCGCAACTTCATGAACTTTATGACGACAGACAAGAACTGGAAGCCGGGCGATGTGGTCGACATCGAGCAGCATCTCTGGAATGACTCTGGAGTCGCCGACCCGCTTGGCATCACCAATATCATCGCGCACTGGAATGGCTGGACCTCGCTCGCCGAGACCGCTGCCAAGGCGTGGAAGGAAAGCGACGGCCGCAAAATCTGGTACGAGACGCTCTCCGAGGCGGGCGTCGACCCGTTCAAGCACGAGACCATCGCCTTCTGGGGTCAGATGGCCGTCGACACAGGAATCGGATTCGCCGCAGACAAGGGGCTGGGCGCGCTGGTCAAGTTCGGCGCGGGCTCGCAGACGATGAACGACATCTTGAGCGCCTTCGGCGTGCAGAGTCATGCCGAGATTCTCGGGGCGATGAAGAGCGCCAGCCGCATCAAGGAGCTGTACAACGTCTCCGATGAGGCGGCTTATGCTCTGGCTGCTACCAATGATGATGTGGGCGTTCTTGCCCTCGCCAACAAGCAGCACTTCGGAGTCAAGTACTTCGACCCGGCCTTCGACTTCAATGCACGCTCTATCGCAAAGCGCTTGCAGATGAACGTCTTTCAGGACGGCGCGCTTGCTCCCGCGTATCGGGCCTTCATGTCTCCGCTGCCGTCTAACGTCATTGACTGCGCCATGGACACAGACCAGCAGGTCGTCGGGGTTCTGCGAATCCTCGGCATGCCCAGCGACACCATCCACAGGATAGGCGACGCCATCATCAATGCGCGCCTGAAGGCCAAGAACTTCCCAGAGCAGGACGTGCGTGCCGTGCTCTCACACCCCGAGACTGGCATCGACGCCATCGTCAAGGACTACCTCTCCACTCAGTCTGCATCGAAACGCTACCTCCGGAGCGCCGTGGCCAAGGCAACTTTGTCCTCTGGCGGTACGGTGACGAAGTATGACGAGATGGTCGCCTTCGTGAAGCGCTACCGGGGCGCTACCAGCGATGAGTGGGACCAGCAGGTCCACCGTCTGCTCTACTCTCCGGGCACCGAGATGACCAAGGATGAAGCGCTCCTCATGGTCCATGACCTCGCCGAGGGGTCCCTGAAAATAGACACCGCCGCTGCGAACCGGGCCAAGGTAGCAGTGCGCGCCAATGAGGCCAAGAAGAGCGACCTCGCAAAGCGCATCAAGGCGAATACGTTGCAACTCGGCGACGAGACGCTGGCACCGGAGTTGCGCGCTGGTATGGAGCAGCAGTCGAAGAATCTCGCCCGCGAACAGGCGGCACTGGACAGGGAGAGCGCCATCGCTGTGCGTGAGCTGAACATCCGTGGCGGCACCTATGCCAGTACGCCGACCGCCGCCACCGAGGCTCAGTTCAACAAGAGCTTCACCCCGACTTTCCGGCCTACCGAGCTTGCCATCTTCCACGGCGGTCACGCGATGCAGGAGTGGTCCATCGTGCAGAAGGCCCTACATCTTGACGACGTCAACGCCGCTATGAAGCGCATGTGGCTCTCCCGAATGGGCACCATGCTGACCATCGTCGGTTCGGACGAGGCCCTGCGAGCCACCATCACGGGCATCAATCCCTTGGGTGAAACCAAGGGACTCGCCAAGTTCCCCGGATTCGGTGGCACCCTTGTCGGCAAGTACGCCGACGACGCGGCTGCCTTCGCCCTCGGCAATCCCACCATCAAGCAGGACATCTTCGGCATCGTTGGGCTCTCCAAGGCGCACCAGTGGGACATCATCGGCCCGTTCGGTGACCGTCCTGACATCTGGGACATGGGGGCACGGCAGCATATCGCCACCTTCAACGCCCACAAGTCCTTCCTCGTGGCTGATTGGCTCGACGAGTACGACACAACCATCAACCAGCTTCGACGTAAGGCTCAACTCGACAGTGAGGGTGTGACTGACGCCGCGCGGGCAAAAGTACCCAAGGCGGGTGATGCCCCCAAGGTCAAGGCAGATGGTGCCGCAGGCGTTCCATTCGACAAGCTCGACGACCCGGTCTCTGTCCCTAAGGCGGCTCTGACCGAAGATGAGATGCACTTCCACGCGATGGCTGCCGCCGATGTCGCTACCGGCCGTCTCCTGCGCACTGATGACCGCTATCTGGAGTTCATGAGCATCCGCGACCCCAATCTTGAAAGCCCCCTCCTCAAGGCGCACGGACTGGACACCGAGGCCAAAGTGCAGGCGTTCGAGGAAGACCAGTTGCGCCGTATCCACGCATGGATGAGCAACGAGAAGACGGCCCAGATGCTGCGCACCGGCAAGGCTGATGCGAGGGACTTCGCCGACGTGAACGTGCGCGCCACTATCGGGCCAGTACAGTACGCCATGGACCTCCCCGGAGTGGGCGCAAGTAAGCTCGTGCGCGCTGCTGTGGCTCCGTCTGACTGGACGCTCGGCACACTTGAGAAGATGGGCACGCATCTCAAGAAGCAGGTCTTCGGGCACTACTTCAATGAGCGCATGATTGCACTTGAAGGCGTTGAGGGCCTCGGGCACGCCGAGAAGGTAGCGATTGCAGGCAAGTACGCGCTCATCAAGACTGATGAGATGTCCTACCTCTCGGGCAAGACGCTCGTTGAGGAGAATCTGCGTAACGTCGTCATGTTCCTGCCCGCCTACCGACAGTTCATGACGTGGTGGGCCAAGCGCTTCATCACTAGGCCGATGTCCACCAGCATGCTCATGAAGACGCTGTCATCCATGCCTTCCGCGCGCATCCCCAACAATGTGCCGATACTGGGGGGCAACTCGTGGGACCCGCAGAGTATGAACTTCTTCGCTGGGTTCAACCCCGACTCGGGTCGCTCATGGCTCCCGCCGATGGCTCCGACCATCACCATCCCGTTCGAGGCGGCTGCCCTTACGGGCGACCCTACAGCCCTCGCCCTCTACAAGAAGATGAACGGCGGCTATGAGCCGGGGGCACCGCAGATGCGTTGGGCCGACTCGCTCATCTACGGCGTCACGGCCATGGCAGGGCACCCCTTCACGCTTTTCAACGTCTCCGAGTCCCTCGGCATCCCGATGCCGGGTACAGCCTCCATCGACCATCGCCGCAAGAAGGCCGTCATCACCGACCTCGTCGTTCAGGCCCTGCAAAGCGACGGCAGGGATGTCAACGTGAACACCGCCGTGCGCCGCGTGGGGCTCCATGAGGCCAGTAAGGGCGTGCAGTCTTGGTTGGTTCCCGGCACCACCGGCATCACTTCACCAATCATCACAGTGCAGACCAAGAGTGGCCCGATGAAGCTCGACCTCAACATCTTCGCGCAGGCGCAGTACGACTACATGCAGGCTACCAGCGACCAGCTGCGCGCGAAGGTGCTGGCGAAGTACCCCTCCTACGCGCCGGTCGCCACCTACTGGACCAAGTCTGGCCCCGACGCGCTTCAGTACCTAGCCGACAACCGCTGGCTCATCCCGCTAGTCAGTCAACGCAACGCCAGTACCACCGGATGGGACAACATCGCCCCGGCCACTGCGGCGGAGTTTGCGACGATGAAGGTGGCCCTCTCCCCGCAGGGCGTAGCCGCAGCGATGAAGAAGCGCTACGAACAGGTCGACCGCTTCGTGCTCGCCAAGGCGTACAAGGAGGCAAGCGACGGCTGGGAGAAGGAGTTCGAGGCCAAGGGCATCGACCCCGCCACAGGCCAGCCTTGGAAAGGGCAGGCCAAGAAGCTGTACCACGACCCCAAGATGGGCTACAAGAGCGCCTTCCTCATGCCCCGTCAGAAGGCGTTCTACGAGGAGCACAACAAACACGGAGAGATGGACAGGCTGGTGACGTATGGCGACGGTCGCAAGGTCTCACTCGACATGACGAGCCAGAACCCGGTGGGCGTCTACACGAAAACGCCGGTCAACTCCTACGTCTATCCGGCGCAACTCGCCATCGACGCGGGCTTGCAGCTCACGAAGAACGGCTACGACGGCATGAAGCGCCTAGAGGCATCGGGTCTACTGTTCGGTCACACGCTGGTGCGCAACTCGCCGATGTACAAGCAGTACACGAAGATGCGCAAGGACGAGCAGAGGGCCACGACCAAGAAGTTCATGTCCTGTGCCCTGACCTCATTCAAGAGCAACGTCAATCCGAACGAATGGGCGCAACTCTTCGGCAAGACGTGGACCCAAGCGCAGTCGAATGCCATGCTTGGCTTCGTCAGCACCATCGACGCGCAGCGCAAGGTGCTCGACGTGATGTACCACAAGGGTGACTTCGGCACCTCCGCCTACAAGCAGAAGTACTACATCCTTCAGGACTACATCGCCACGCAGAAGAAGAAGAACCCGACGCTCGCCCCCTACATCGGGGCCACCGTCCCCTTCCTCCTCTCCAGCGGACCCAATGCCCTTGACAAGCCTCACTTCATCGACGGCGGAAAGAACGCCGTGAAGGAGTGGGAAGGCTTCCGGGGGAAGATAATGGCGGGCAACTTCACCCCCAGAGACCTGCTCGACATCAAGCACAAGGCTTCACCCGAGCTGCTTCGCAACTGGGACGCAGCAGTCACCGCGTGGGCTTGGCACTTCACGCTCACTGCTGCCGAGATGGGGCGCAAGGCGCTCAAGGAGAGCAACAACCCCCACGGTTGGTACAAGGGCTGGACCACGGATTCGAGTTACGGGAAGATTATGCAGACGTGGCTCAAGCGTGCTCTCTCCCATCTCACCAACCAGAAGACCACACTCAGTGACACCTTCCTCAGTCAGTGGAACAAGGCCGATAAAGCGGGCGGCGGCAATCTCTACTACGACCTGCTCGATTGGTCAAAGTGATGTTTATGCGTGGTATACTGAATATTGATACATCGAGGAGGTGTGAACTTGTCCTTTCTGGAATGGCCTCAGGTTGGTAAGACCCTAGTCACCCCCGGCAACAACACGTCTAGCGGCGGGAATAACACCGTCCACAAGAGCGGGAGTACCAAGAAGAGTTTATCTACGCCGAGCGCAGACCAGCAGGCCGGTTGGATTCGCACGATGACCAACGCCTACCAGTCGCTCGTGCGCAGCAACGCCCCGCTCCCGAAAGAGCTTCGCGACCTCGCCCTCAAGAACAAGGGGGCCGGTGGCTACGCGGTCGCCCTAGAGCGCTTCGTTCGCACCAAGGACAAATCACACTACAAGAACAGCATCAACTACGCGAAGCGTGTCCAAGAGTTGATGCGCTCCCTGCGCGGAATCTTCGGCCCAGACTACAAGCCCAAGGCCGACGTCCCCGGACTGATTGCCGCCTTCGGATTCGCGGACCCCGACAAGACCGACGCCATCGGCTACTTCGGGAAAGTCCTCGCCAAGAGCAAGGAGTTCGACAAGTTCTTTCCGGGCTTCACTGAGTGGTACACAGCCGCGAGTAGAGACACAACCTTCGCCTCATCCACTCTGGCGGTTGAGGCGTTCAAGGACCGTCGCTTCGCCTATGAGCAGGCTTACCGTAAGGCGATGAGTAGCTCCACCGTCGACGCCGCTTTCATTCTGGCAGCCCTGAAGGGTAACTGGGATGACACGCAGTTCAGCCTCAACATGACCAGCTCGGATGCGTGGAAGAAGGGTCCGGGTGCCAGCCGAGATGAGGAGTTCAAGCGCAACTGGGACTCCATCTTCCAAGGCTCTAAGTACGAGGGCAAGTACAACACCCTCCTGATGGCTAAGTACCAAACCGGGTCAATGGACTTCCAGACGCTGGAGGATTCAGACATCAAGGACCTGCCCGAGTTCGGCGAGGTGTTCCCCCTCTACGCCGACTGGGAGAAGAAGCAGCACGGCCTTGGGACCCCTGAGGGCAAAATCAACGTCTTCACCTACCTGTCTGCGCAGAGCGACGCGAGGATTGGCTTCACCGACCTCTACCGACGCCTCATGGGCAACGTCGATGCCGTCATCCCCCCGGACCTGCTCAAGAAGGCCACGGACGGCAACTGGTCGGATGCGCTGTTTGAAATCTACTTCAAGAAGAACGACCCCGCCTACCAAGGCACGGACTCCTACAAGCACGACGTGGAGAGCTTCGACCTCTACTGGCGCAAGATGTTCGGAGAGAACTCGACCCCCGACCCCACTCTCGCATCCGCCTACGCCGCTGGCTCCTACACCGACCCACTCCAGATGTTCGACCAAATCAAGAACACGGGCGAGTTCCAGAGCCAGTTCGGCAACTGGGATGCTTTCTCGGCTGCGCAGCACGCCGCCGGTGGCACTGCGATGAGTGACCCTCTCAAGTACAACGAGTACAAGACTGCCTTCAACAACGCCTTCTCTGCTGTTGGCTTGTCAGCCCCGCAGGACCTAGAGCGTCAGTTCTTCGCCAGCGGCGAGACGACTGAGGACTTCACCAACCACGTCGAGCTGTTCGCCAATACGCAGGAAGCTAACAAGTGGCAGAACGGCCAGCAGGCTGACCTTGCCACGGCTACCGACCTCGGAGACAAGATGCAGGGCGGTCTGCTGCGCAAGAAGCTGCAAGAGGCACTGGTCGCGCAGAAGGCGTACACGCAGAGTTCGTTCACCCCCTTCCGGACTGAGAACACTCAGGCTGGAGCCCTCAAGCAAAACATCTAAAGGAGCACCATGTCAGACGAAATCACCCCGCCGGTCGACGAAGAGCAGAGCATCTGGGAGGTCCTTGGAATCGAGGAGCCCGCCGACGACGAGGAAGATGAGTCATATCAGGAGGAAGAGGAAGAGGCTGCCGTGGAGGCTGAGCGCGAGGACAAGCTCTCCAAGAAGCTCACCGCCCGCGTCGACAACTTGCAGAAGAAGTTCGACACCACGATGGTGCAGAACGCCAAGGACAAGTTCCTCGCCAACTCTTCGCCGCTGGAGAAGGACCTCTTCAAGACAGTCTCCGCTGACATCAAGGACATGGAGACTCTCGCCCGCATGGCGCAGATGGTCAAGGACAAGGCGAAGTCCATGGGCGCGGAGATGGAGCGCTACGAGCAGGAAGCCAAGCTCGATGCTGCCGCCAAGGCGCGTGTCGCATGGGGCGTCACCGGCAACCCGGTGGGCGTCATCGCCCCTGCCGTGAGCGACGAGGAGAAGGCGCTCGCAGAGCGCATCGCCAAGGGCGACTCGGGCGCTGCCATGAGGGCGCTGTTCGGAGACGACCCGAAGCTGGGAGTACTGTTCGGCGGCTAATCTACGTTTTCTCAACCTGTGGTATACTATACATAGGTTGATACACGACTAGGAATCACTGTCCCAATGCCACGCGAGCTTGGGCAGAGTTCCACAGCAGAATCGCCTCCGGCGTTCAGGGCTGAGTCGGCTCGCAAGTAACAGCAGACACGACTCAAGCAACTCTGAACAAGGAGGCCACCCATGGCTTTTCCGCAGCACGACGTAACGTCCACTTGGGACCGCACCGCGAGTACCGAAGGTCGTCAAGTCGACTCGATTCTCCACCCGATGCTCTGCGCCAAGTCGCAGTTCCTCGACAGCATCAAGGTCGGTAGCCCTACCGACGAGCCGAAGATTGAGTGGGTCAGCTCGCAGACCAACGCTCGCGTCTTCACCTCCAACGCGACCTCGACCGCGACTGAGGGCATCAGCAACGCAGGCGGCTCGGGTAAGGCCGCCAACGTCAAGATTGGTGCCGCAGCCGCCACCATGGCGGCCATCAAGGTCGGTGCCCTGCTCCGCAACGCTACGCAGGCGACCGCCATCGGCACGTACAAGGTCGATGAGATTATGCAGGTCACTGCACTCGACATGGTCAACAACGACATCACCGTGACCCGCGACTTCGGCCGCAACAACGCCGGTACCGGCTTCGCTCTCTCGGGTGCCACCGACGTGTTCGAAATCATCTTCACGGGCGTCGAAGAGGGTTCGGCTCCGAACATCAACAAGTACAAGCCGACCGTTCTGGACTACAACTACACGTCCATCCTCGACTTCTACCTGACCGTGACCGGCACAGAGATGGCTCGTCGGCCCCTCATCGCTGCGGACAACATGCAGCATCAGTACGAGGACCGCATGACTGAGCTGAAGAACGACCTCTGCCAGTTCATGCTCTACGGTGCCATCAACCCGACCACGGCTATCGGCTCGGACGCCGTCATCCGCACGACCAAGGGCATCCTTCAGGCCCTCGCTCAGGTCGGCGGCAACACCGACTACGCTTCGACCGCAGTGACCGAGGCCGGTCTCAACAAGCTCTTCGAGACCATCCTGTCCAACGGCTGCGACCGCAGTGAGCCGTACAAGATTTTCGCCCACCCGAGCCACTGCCGCGTGATGGCTGGCTTCGGTGCTGACAAGGTGCGCATCGAGCGCGTCGACAAGAGCTGGGGCCGCTACGTGAGCAACTTCCTCTCTGACCTCGGCTTCGAGGCTGAGATTGTCCCCGACCCGCTCATCAGCAAGTCCAACCTGTTCATTCTCAACATGAACAAGGTCGAGCTGGTCCCCTTCCGCCCGTGGCGCAAGATGGAGTGGGGCATGGACACGAGCACGCCGGACGGCACGGATGCCTACAAGATGCGCATCCTCGGCGAGTACACGATGAAGGTCGTGGACCCGCTCAAGGCCCACGGCTGCATGACCCTGCTCAGTTGGCCCACCTGAGCCTGACTGACTGATTCCTTAGGGCGGGGCTTCGGCCCCGCCCCTTGGACCCTACTCACTCAGGAGGTGAGGCTACATGGCTTCTGCTACCACGAACGTCAAGTCCCTCGAAACCAAGCTCGGAGCGGCCTGCGCTGGGGCTCAGAACATGCCCGGTGCCAAGATTGTCGAGTACACCTACGTTGCGGCCAACCCGTATGCGGTCGGCGGCGATGTGCTCGCCATGCCGGAGACTCCGAACAAGATTCTCTGCGCTGACATGCCCTCCCTCGATGACACCCTTACGTACATCCCCCTCTTCGTGAATGGGGTTGTGGGTGCCCGCAAGATGAAGCTCATTGTCAGGAGTACGGGTGTGGAGGCTGCGGCTATCGACGCTTCGGCCTGCACCTTCAAGTATCAGGTCATCGGCTACTGACTTCACGGGGAGCGGGGAGGAGTTGAAGCCTCCTCGCTCCCGCCATTCGACTGGTCCCCGCTCAGGCTGAGAACGTCGGAGCGCAAGGGTCCCAAGGAGGTTCCATGTCCCAGCCTCAAGGACAGAGCAACAACATCAACGCTGAGATGGATTGCGCAGCGCAGAAGACAGACGCCAGCCTCGTCGCCGCCAAGGGGACCGGGCAGGCTCTTTACGTTACAGACATCGGCATCAACGGTGGCGCTTCGGCCATCACCTTCACCATCAAGGATGGCTCCACTGCGCGCTGGGTGTCCACCGTCGGCGCCAGCGGCACCGCCAACCTGACTTTCAAGACGCCCAAGAAGTGGACCAGCAACGGGGCTATCACCGTCACCACCTCCGGCACCAGCACGGGTGCGTTCCTAAGCCTTGGCGGATTCTTCGCGCGTGGCTGATACCTGCCCCTACTGCTCTCGTCCCACCACTGGGGACATTTGCTCCGCCCACGGTTACGTTGGGCAGACTCCGGTCGTCCCCCCGGCGGGCACGGTGCCCATCGGCGGCATCATCTTCTACGAGGGGACCATAGCGGACATCCCCGCGAACTGGGCGCTCTGCGACGGCAGCAGGGGGACCCACAACATGAGCGGCCTGTTCGTCATGGGGGCCACCTCGCAGGGGGCGCTCGGGGCTACCGGCGGCAGCAACGCCGACCACTCGCACGGCGTCACCGTCGACTTCTCAGGTAGTACCTCGGCCACCACAGATGCGGCTGGGGTCAGCGACCATACGCTGGGCGGCAACGTTGCCACGTCTGGCCCTCACGGACACACTCTGTCGGGCAGCACCGATGCACCGAGCGACTACCACAACCTTCCTACTCTCGGGGGCGGGAATACGTTCTCCACTGGCGGTCACACGCACGGCCTGTCGGGCGGCGCTGCGGCAAGTGGCGGCGACCACTCGCACACGGCCGGATGGCTCACCATAACGGGTCACGGAACACACGCCCACTCAGTCTCCGGGTCCTGCTCTGGGTCTGGGAGCGCCCAGACGAGCGGCGGCGGGCTCGGTAACGCACCCTCCTACTACGCACTCGCCTACATCAAACGCATCTCCTAAGGAGGCACCATGCCATTCAGCGACTACGCAGACGACATGGCGGTCAACCACATGCTCGGCACGACTTCATGGACCAAGCCTACGTCTGTGTATGTCGCGCTCGGCAGTGACGTGACCGCTGCTAAGGCCACATTCACCGAGATTACGACTGCGGGCACCAACGGCTACGCCCGTCAGGTTGCGACGTGGAACGCCTCGGGTACCGATGGTATCGCCGAGAACGCGGGCGTCCTGACCTTCGGCCCCTGCACTACCGTCAACTGGGGCACCGCTAAGAGCTTCGGCATCTTCGATGCCGCTACTGCTGGCAACCGCCTGACTCAGGGCAGCCTCACCGACCAGACCAAGGTCATCAACATCGGGGACAGTGCCACCGTCGCGGCTGGTGCCATCGTTGTAACGGCTACCTGAGATGGCCGACAACTGCATTCGGACCCCCGGTAGCGGGGAGAACGTCGCCGCCGATGAAGTGACTGACGGCACCCTCGGCACCGCCAAAGTGCAGTACGTCAAGCTCATGGACGGTACCCTCGACGGCACCGCCAAGGCGCTCGTCGACACCAACGGCCTCAAGGTCGCGGTGAGCAACGCCAGCATCGCGGGCAGCGCTGGTACGCCAAACTCCGGCGTACTCTCGGTGCAGGGAGTCACCAACGCGACCCCGGTCGTCATTCAGGGCCTGCAAACCGCGCTGGTGACCGGGAACATCATCGCCTCGACCACCGTCGTCGGCCCCTACGCCGTCTCGCAGTACAACATCGCCACAGTCAGTGTTCACGGCACCTACGCGGGCGTGAACGTCGCTTTCGAGGGCAGCGACGACAACTCCACGACGTGGTATGGGATTCAGGGCGTGCGCTGCGACTCGTTCTTCGCGGAGAGTAGCTCGGGCGTCCTGACCGCCAACGCGGCTCGCTCGTGGGACATACCCATCGGAGCGTTCACGCATTTCCGTGTCCGCGCTACCGCGTGGACCTCTGGCTCCGCTGTCATCGGCGTCAGCTTCCAGAGCTTCGCCTATGAGCCGTCGCCCACAGTAGGCGTTGCGGCAGTCGGCGGCACGGCGATTGATACGAACACGGGCGCAGCCTCGGCAGGCACTCAGCGCATCGTCCTCGCTACCCGCCATGAGGCAGCGGCCACCCCGCTATCTGTCCGCCTCAGTCAGGACGGCACCAACTTCGGCAGCACGAGCTACCCCATTTACATGCAGCAGATTCCAGCGACCTCGGCAGCAGCTTCGCTGCTGACCAAGTTCCCGACCAATGGTCTCATCATCGCCGGAAGCGTCAAGGCTAGTGCGGGCAGCCTCTACGGCCTCTACGTAGTCAACGGCGTAGCAGCCGTGACGTGGATTCAGTTCTTCAACACCGCCGGTACACCGACTCTGGGCACATCGGTCATCTTTTCTCTGCCGGTGCCCATCACGGCGGGGACAGGCACGCTCGTCATCGCCCCTCATGGGCTGCCCATCGCCAACTTCGCCACGGGCATCGGATGGGGAGCGGCGACGGCTGTCGCGGGCGCATCGGCTCCCGCCACAGCGCCTACAGGCGTTTGCTTCTACGCATGAGCTGACGTGACGACCTTCGGCAAGACAAGCATCGGTGCTTCCTACGATGACGGGGATGCCGATTCCATCATCTCGGGACGGTTCACGCTCACTGAGACGGGTACCGTCTCCGGAGTCTCGGGGTACCTCGATAATCAAACCGCAGGGCACGCAGCCTGCTATTGCAGGGGGGTCATCTACAGCGCCACGGGGGGCAACCCCACCACCCTGCAAGCCGTCAGCGCACCTGTCGCGCTCTCAGACAATCAAGCTCCCGGCTGGGTCTACTTCGGATTCTCCAGCCCTCCCAGTCTTCCCGCCGCAGACTACTGGCTGGGCATTCACCTCGACAGTAATGCCAGTGGAGTCAAGATATACGGGGACGCCAATGGCGGCTACTTCGCTTCCACTGGCGCTGCGTATGGCTCTGGCACTCCCACGACGTATCCCGCTGGCGGACAGAACAATACCAACCCGTCGTTCTACGCTACCTATAGCACCGCGCCCTACTTCGGCAATCAGGACGTCACCAGCCCAGCGCTAGACGGAGGCAACCTCGGGAACAAGTTGGCCTCGAAGTTCACGCTGACGGCATCCGGCGTCATGGGGAACTTCAGCACCTACGTCGACAACCAGCACTCAGGACACGCGGCGAACGCTCACATCAAGGCCGCAATATACGCCGACTCATCTGGCTCTCCCGGCGCGCTCCAGCTGACCTACAACGCCTCGGCGGCGATTGCCGACAACGCTGCTGCGGCGTGGGTCGCGCTCACGCCTGCATCGCAGGTCACGCTTCCCGCCGGGACGTACTGGCTGGCGCAGGAGACAGACTCCAGCGGCATCGACTTCCTCTGTCAGATAGTAGGCGCCGGGAATAACGCCTACAACTTTGCCACCTACGGCACATTCAGTGACCCGTTCGGAACGTCTCTTGAAGACTGGGCAGAGAGCTACTGCTGCTACGTAACTTACACGACCGGCAACGACCTCTCCCCCCTCATCGTCTTCGGTCGCGCATGACCCTTCTGCTCCTACTCGACGGGACTGCTGGTGGAGGGTCCGTGTACCAGCTCGCGGGCAGCTCGGGAGTAGGCATGGGAGCATCGGGCGACATGCACACGCTCTCCCTTGTTGCAGGAGTGCTAGGTGTCGGCATGGGGGCGAGTGGGTCCGCCGCGCTACGGGCTGGTCTTTCCGGTAATGCAGGAGTGGCCCTCTCGGCCACAGGAGCAGCGGCTATCAAGGCTGGGGTGGCTGGGAGCGCTGGCATCTCCCTGTCTGTCGCGGCTGCGCTGGCGCTTCGGGCCGGGCTCGCTGGTGGCGCAGGCATAGCCATGTCGGCCACTGGCACCATCAGTCTCACAGAGTTCGTCGCCACTCTTGCCGGTAGCGCGGACATCAGCATCAGCGCGACAGCCTCCATCATTCTCAATGGCGGCGGCACGGTCTACCAGCTTGCCGGGGCAGCGGGAGTCAGCGCCAGTGCGACCGCAGCCATCCTCGCCAGCCTCGCGCTCTCGGGTGCTGGGGCGGTCGGGGTCAGCGCCACGGCGGCAATCAGCGTCATCGAGGCCGTCTGGGCGCTCTCCGGAGTCGCGGGCGTCGGCATGGATGCGACGGGCACACTCGCCGCCAACCGCCCACTCGCCGGGCCTGCGGGCATCGCGCTGAGTGCCACCGCAGCCTTGCAGGGTAAGCCCGCACTAACTGGCCCCGCCTCCATCAGCCTGAGCGCAGGAAGCGCCACACTCGCTGCCAAGCGCCCCCTTGCCGGAGGCGCAGGAATCAGCCTGAGCGCCACCGCTCTGCTCGGCTTCATGTACACCCTCGCGGGACAAGCAGGGGTCAGCCTGAGCGTCGCCAACGTGGAGCTGATTCGCACGGCTCTGCTGTCGGGACAGGTGAGCATCTCCGTCGACGCTACCGGGCGCATCGACGTGCTACGCCTCCTTCACGACTCCAAGGTGCTCCATGGAAAGCTTGCCGCGATGGACCGTGAGGGCGGGGGGCGTCTGCATAACAATGGTATAATGATACTAGACAACGTATCAAAGCGACTGCCCAACAAAGGGGGTGCTCATCTATGACTGTGACTCGCCTCGAACTCGTCGGCCTCGTGAATGACGAGCTGGAGAATGTGGCTCTCGACGGCTACGCGGAGACGACCGGCGACGGTGCGACGGCGAGCTACATCCTCGCCCCGCTAGGGTATCGCATCGCCCCCGGCAGCGTGATTGCGACGAAGGACGGCGTCACCACGAGCGCCCTCACGATGGACTACTACACCGGAACCATCACCTTCAACATCGCCCCCGCAGCTTCCGTGCTCGTGCGTATCCGCTACAAGTACCTCTGCTGGCCCATGACCCTTGTGGGGCAGGCGGTGGACGCCGCTGTCGACAACCTCTTCCCGGCCTTCTACGTCGCCAAAGCCGACACCAGCATCTCCCTCCTTGGCGACACCTACGAGTACGCGCTGGCCCCGGCGGTACAGTTCATCACCGCCGTAGAGACCCGCACGAGCAACACTGGGGCATGGACGAGGATGGCTCGCTCCAAGTACGACTGGTTCTCAGATGGCGGCTGCTTGAACCTGCGCTTCTTCTCTGCTCCTTCTGGGTATATGCGCGTTCGCTGCATAAACCGTGCCGCCCCTCTGGTAGATGACGACACCACGCTAGACGACGTTGGCCTGCCCGACAGGGCCAAGGACCCCATCATCTCCTACGCCTGCTGGTACCTGCTCACACAGAAGATGGCTCCCCGCGTGCGTTCTGACATCGCTGTCAACACGATGGGCGTGGGCACCCTCTCCCCGCGTCAGATGGCGGACGCCACGCAAGCCCTCCTGATGCGCTACCAGTTCCAGCTCGCCGCCAACAAGCTGCCGCCGTGGATGGCCCGATGAGCGCTGACCTGACCATAAGGAGCGCCGAGGGTGTGGCCCGTGAGTACTACCTCCTTGAGGGTTCGCAGACGGGCACCGTCCACACAAAAAGCGCCCCCAACGTACCCATCAGCGCCAGCACCAGCCCCGCTGCTGCCGGTGGCGTCTACGACGTGCGCGACTCGGAGTCCGATAAGGCCCTCGCCATGCTCGATTGGTCCGAGGGGCAGGGGCAGGAGACTCTCGATGGGGAGAAGGCGTCCGCTGGGCGCTACCTCTCATCGCAGAACATAGACGTGCGTAAGGTGGGTCAACTCCAGCTCTGCCGCCCCATCGAGCACCGCAGCGGCACGGTCGGCGGCGTGGCCGTCACCGGCCCCGTGTTCTCGGCGCTCGGGCGCTTCTGGATGGGGTTCGCCGGAGGCGTCCTCAAGAGCACCGTAGACAACGGTGCGCACTGGGTCACGCACGCTCTCACGGGCGCGCCGACCGGCACCATCAGCGCCTTCTGCACCGATGGCTGCAACGTCTACTGCACCATCCCTACCGGCGGTGCCACCTTCGGCATCTGGCGCGTCACGAGCGCCAACGTGGTGACGCGCTGGTCCACAGTCGCCAACATCACGCACATCGCCTTCTGCGGCGGCTACCTCTACGGATGCAACTCGACGCAGGTCGGGGTATTCAGCGACGCGGGAGCCTTCACCGCCAAGAACGCCGCCTTCCTCTCCGGCGTGACGGTCAGCTCCGTAGCCCTCGTCTCGGCCGCCAACGCCATTTACTGGGTGATGCAGCAGGGCGGACGCAGCTATGCCTTCGAGGTCACGAACAAGCCCGGCGAGGGCTACGTCGTCACGCAGTTCTGCGAGTACCCGGCGGGCTTCATCGCTACCTGTGCTCTCGGCTACCTCTCCATGCTCTACGTCGGCGGCTATCAGGAGACCAGCTACGCGGGCGTTGGCCGGGGCGGGGTCTACGTATGTGCTACCAACCAGAGCATCTTCGCTCCGCTGTTCACGCTCGGCGACTACCCGGAGTGGACGGAGGACCCGACCAGTACTGAGAACGACAACCGGGTCTACGCTCTCTGCGAAGCAGAGAAGGATATGTACATCACGACCAACCGAGGCATCTATCGCTGGGACATCGACGGCAGCGGCCTCTCTCACGCCTTCGACCTCAACAACTCCCAGCTCGGCGTCACCGATGTCCCGTGGAACACGGGCAGCGAGCTGTACTGGGATGGCAGCGACCTCTACGCGGGAGTCGGCACGCACTTCCACCCCTTGGGTTGGACTCCGACCCCCGACTCCGAGGGCGCGTGGACCTTCACGGGCGGCGGCGCGGCGTGGAGCGCGCAGCTCACGGGAGCAGCGCAGAGCTGGGTGGCGGTGCCCCCGTGCGGCACGGCTCCGGTCAAGGACGCCGTCCTAAACAACGCCAACGGCTCCACCTTGGAGCTTGTCATTCCCGGCTCCCAGTCGGGCGACATCAACGTGTATCTACGCGACGGCGTGCGTGAGTGCTACGTGACCATCGGCGCAAGCTCCATCGCGCTTCACCAGTGGGCTGAGATACAGACACGGCACGACACTTGGAGAGTCGTCATGGGGCAACCCGGCTACTGGGAGACCACTTACACGAACAGCGGAGTCTTCATGTGGTCAACGGACCTCTTGTACAGCCAAAGAAACAACGACAGGTACACCCTCGCGAACAAGCTGCTCTCCTGTACCGCAGCGAAGACCGTGCGCATCACCTTGCAGGGCACCACCTGCACCGTGGCGGTGAACGGGGATGCCGCGACGGCGATGAGCACGCAGGCGACCTCGCCTGATGCCTCGGCGAACCGCATCAAGCTCGACTTCTCGACGGGTGCAGCCATCGACACCATCACCCTCAACTCACAGGGCGGCGTGGGGGCCGGTCAGGAGACTGAAGTGCTCTCTCATCCGGGCATCGCCTTCCTCAGGGCTGAGGTCATGGCTCCCTTCACCTTCGTCGGCGGAGCTGGGTACGCCATCAGCCGCCCCGGCTTCAACCCCACCGGCTCACTGGTCAGCTCTGCTACTACCTTCCATACCGGCTCGCTGAAGAAGGACTATCGCCGCGTCGTCATCTCACACGATGAACTACCCCTCGCTTCCACCGTGGACTGCGATTGGTGGATTGACGGTCAGCCGGGTAACGGCACCGCCGTCACGAACGCGCAGCAGACGGAGACCGTCATCCCCATCAACACGCAGGGGTACTCCATCAAGCTACGCATCAAGCTCACTCCGAACGCTTCCTGCACCTCCTCGCCCGTGGTCAGGGGGTGGACCTGCTTCTTCGACTTCGTGAAGACGCGCAAGCACGTCTACACACTCAACTGCGTAGAGGGAGCCGGGTCTGGTCGCTGGGGTGAGGACCCGACAGTCGCCATCCAGCACGTTTTCGACGTGGCCGACAAGCAGGCCACCTTCACCGACAACTTCAACGGCACCTACGCGGGCACCATAGATGTAGTCGAGTTCACGCAGGCAAACCCCTCCTCGGCGGCTCCCCTTGAAGGCACCATCCGTATCCAAGTCAAGGAGACGCAGTGACCAGAGAGGAGGCCCTCATCCTCGGCGTCGGAAGCGCAGCTGAAGCGGCATCCCTACGCGACGTGGCGATGAAGCTCCTCGGGGCCTTCGAGCAGCACGTCGAAGCTGAGAGCAAGTGGCAGGACCGCATGGAACAGAAGCTTGACGACATGCCCTCCCTGATGGACTCGAAGATTGAGGATTGCAGCGCACGCGCGAAGCCATATGTGGACACCGCAGTCCACCACGCTGAGGAAGAGGTCATCACTCAAGCCTACCGGGCGAGAGTGGCCCGCGTGCTCGTGGGCGTCATAGGAGTCACGGCCGGTGTAGCTGGTATCGTTTTCGGCATGATGGAGCACTTCTTCCGCTGACTGCCATGCTCTGCGCTAGAAGCTCTTGCTCTTACAGAGACTAGTAAATCACCCGGTAAGAGCAAGAGAAAGAGATAAGGAACGTGCGGTTTGTCAACGAGTGACTCTTCCGTTGTCCGTGATATACTACGCTTACGGATGTGAATCTCACACTAACGGAAGGCATTTGATGGTCAACATTGTTCGCCTGAAATACTCCATGCGCAAGTACGCTCGCTCCCACAACCTCTCCCAGCACGACGACATGACCATGGTCCCGGTCTGGGGCAAGGCGGCCCAGCGCCTCTCCTACGCCATCTGCGGCCACACCGACAAGCTCGACTGTCGTGACAAGCTCTTCCCTCGCACCCTCAAGCAGAACGTGGTCTCACTGGCTCAGCGTGAGGTAGGCATCAAAGAGATGCCCGCCGGGAGCAACGACGGTCCCCGCGTCCACATCTACGAATCCATCACCCGCATGTTCGGTCAGGCGTGGTGCGCCTCTTTCGTGACGTGGCTCTTCGCCACCATCGCGAAGGAGATGGGGAAGAAGTTCAAGGTGTTCCCCGGCGCTGCCTCGGTACCCATCTGGACCGAGAACATCCGTGCCGGTCGCTACGGCTGGCGGCGCGTCGAGGTTGCCTCAGCCATGCCCGGTGATGTGGTCACCCTGTGGGGCTCCGAACACATCGAGCTGGTCATCTCCGTGGACCATATTGCGCACCAGCTTCACTGCGTCGGCGGCAACACCAGCGAGAACGGTGCTTCCTCGAGTGGTGGGCAGGTCTGCCGCACCGTTCGCAACTTCTATGAGGTCACCGTCGTCGGCAGGCTCGCCTGAGCCTCACCGTCTGCAAGCACTACTGCGGCAACTGGGGGCGCTGCTCCTCAGTCATCCTCTCCCTCGATGCTTACAAGCGCCTTGAGGGAGAGGCCAGTCCCTTCGAGACCATGATGTTTGCGGACTACGCCGTGCCAGCCTGCCTTGTCGAGAGAGAGGGACACCTCGTCCCCGGAAGGTCGTTCTCATGAAGTTCCTCAACTACGACATCGACTACACGCCCGGTGAGTCGTTCACCGTTTGGCCCATAGGGGACCAGCACCGCGTCAACGTCAACTCCGACCTGCGCCGCCAGCGCAAGGTGAGCCACACGCTCCAGAGCGACCCCAACGCCCTCGTCATCATGATGGGCGACCTGCATGACTGCATCGTCCCGTCAGACACACGCCGCTGGGACTCCGCCGCCATCGACTACACGCTCATCGACCCCGCCAAGGTGGACAAGATGGCTGACGAGGTCGTTCGTGACGGCGTCGAGTACGTCGCGGACTTCTGGCCCAAGGTGCTCGTCATGCACCGTGGCAACCACGAGGAGTACCTAGACGACAAGTGCAACACCACCATCGGCAGGAACATCTGCCGCGAGTTGGGCGACGAGGACCGCTACAGCGAGGGCATGTGTACCACGACGCTGCGCTTCAAGGACGGCAACAAGCACGTCGCTGAGTTCGTCATCAACAGCAGCCACGGTGGTCAGGTGCCGCAGTCAGACGGTGCCGCAGTCTCCTCGATGCAGAAGAAGCTCCAGCACTTCAAGGACGTGGACCTGCTCGTTCGCGGGCACTCGCACCGCACCTTCATCCAGCCCATCGCCAGCCTCTCGCGCCGCAAGAACGGCGAGGACCTCGTGGATAACGTCGCGTGGATTTGCCACAGCTCCTCGTACTTGCAGACCTACGCTGCTGGCCGTCAATGCTACGGCGAGGAGAAGGACTACAGCCCCACAGTCCTGCTCAACCCCCGCCTCGTTCTCACGCCCGTCAGGAATCGAGTCTACGCGGAAGGCAGAATATGACGTTGTGCGAGTGCCGCAAGTGCGGCCACTTTGACCCCACCACCGCCCCACAGGGCAAGTGCAAGGCTTACGGCAAGCAGACGCTCTCGTGGCTTGGTTGCACGGAACACTATCTCCCGACAGGAGCATGATGCGCCTCATCATCACCGACGAGCAGTTCAACGACAACGAAGAGCTGGACACACGCTCGGTCTCTCCGGCCGACATCGGGGATGCCCTTGGTGGCCTCATCGACGACCATCGCGTGCAGGACGCTGTGCTCATCACCGCCGACGAGAGTGGCGAGATGCTGATGCTCACCACCGACATGAGCAACACCGAGATGGTCGGCTTCCTGCACCTCGCGATGAGCAACTACATCCACAGCTTCCAGCATGACGAGGAATGAGGTAATGATAACGCCCATGATGGAGGCCCCGAAGCAGACGTACTTCAGTCCCAACGACTGGCAGTATTGGAACTACGAACTCACCCACCAGAAGGAGAACACCATGACCATCGGCGGAGAGAACTGTCACCTGTGCGGAAGGAAGCGCGTGCGCCTCGAAACCGTGGACGAAGAGGTCACCATGGGCAAGAAGAAGCGTGACCAGTACACCGTAGTCCAGACCACGGTGACGAGCGACTACGCATGCCACACTGTCGTCACCGTGGCACCCAAGGGCAAGAACACGGTCTTCGTGGGCGACGAGTGCATCAGCATCGGGAGCTTCTGATGGATTTCCTCGTCGGCAAGAAGACGTACATCGGCATCGTCCTGAGCTTCATCCTCGTTTGCCTCGCCGCCCTTGGTGTGGTCAGCATCGACAGCACCGCCGTACAGCTCATCGGGGCTGTTATCCTTGCGTTCACTGGCGTTAGCTATCGCAAGGCAATCGCGGGCTAATCGACAAGTGGCAGACAGCAGCCCGTGTGCTATTGTACAGATACAGACAAGGGGAGGCCCGCCAATCGGCGGGTCTTCCCATCTCCAAGGCCCACCCACCAAGCGTCAGGAGACAACATGCTTCCGAAGCCCGACCAGCCCTGCAAGAACAACATCGCCGTCATCACTATCGGCAACGTGCAAGTGATGGCGGGCGGTAACCCGCCCTCGAAGGTGAAGCTCACCTGCGGCAGCCAGTGGAAGTGGAACTACTCCGCCAAGGCGGGGCAGCCCAACTGCGCGGCCATCATGACGGTGGGCAACCGCATCAAGATTTCCTACGACGTGGCCGAGAGCACGAGCTTCCCCGGCACGATGATGAAGTTCATCAACGAGGCCGTACCCGCCGCCCCCGGAGAGCTGGATTCGTGGGACTCCAAGGAGCCGTGGACTGGCGGCAACACAGGCAGTGGGAACTCCACCAGCAGTAACCTCTCCACCGCCTCGGCCCCCTCGCCCGCCGGTGACAAGTACCGTACCCCGGTGCAGATGCAGCGCTCCGACGTGCTGCGTTCGGTCGCCACGCTTCAGGCCGGTAGCGGCATCGACATGGAGACCTTCCTCAATGACTGTGACAAGGCCCTCGCGTGGGCAGACACGGCGGCTGATGCCAGCTTTCCAGTCGCTGATGGACTCAGCAATACAGTCGCTGGGAGCGATGAAGGTCTCGGAGTCGGAGGAGCTGCGAGCCTTCCGCCTCTGAGCGGCCTCGCCTCCATAGCTGTGCCGAACGGCCCCGATGCCGACGACGACATCCCGTTCTGAGTTGGAGTGGAACAATGACTTCCGGTTCGACCTCGCTGGTGGAGAACTCGCGCAGCGGTTCGTTGAGAACATCTGCGATGGCAAGGTGACCATCGAGGTCAAGTCCGAAATCGCTCGTGCATGGGATACGGGGAACGCCTACGCTGAGTACGAGAGCAGGGGCAACCCCAGCGGGTTCAAGACGACGCAAGCGATGTTGCAGGCCACGGTCTTCACCCAGACTAAAGGAGGGCCGTGGTCCTGCATCCTCACTCCGACAAGCGAGTATCGCGAAGCGGCGAGAGCCGCCTACAGGCTCACGGGATGCACCCCCGGAGGCGACAACAATACCAGCAAGGGCGTGCTCATGCCCATCCGCTGGCTGACTCCACGGGGACGCTCATGAAGAAGGTCGAGAAGGTCGAGCCAGCAGACAGCAAGGCGTTCAAGGAAGGCCCGTCGATGGACTACTCGGGGTGCGCGTTCCCGAAGCCGGTGAAGAAGAAGAAGGGGAAGTGGGGAAAATGACACTGCTCGCCGACATCTACAACGACTTCATGATTGCCCGCCAGTACGGCGAGGTCCATGCCGTCCAGTGCTTCGAGGAGATTTTCCTCAATCACCCCAAGGTTGACAAGGTGCGCGACCCGATGCGCCTCTATTGCACCGACATCGGCAAGTGTACTAGGTCGGTAGCGTACCGGCTTCTCTCCACCGTCAAGGACGCGGAGACTCCCGAGCAGCAGCGCAACAGCCAGCGCATGTTCGACGTGGCCGAGTACATGGAGGCGATGCTCACCGCCGCCTTCCTCTGGCGTGGGGACCTCATCGACAGTCAGACCGGCGTGCCCTACGAGGGTCGTCGTAACTGGGGAGGTCGCGTGGACCTCATAGTGAGACTCGACGGCTATCGCCGCATCATCGAGGTCAAGACCCATCGCGGCCCCGCATCCAACTATGAGCTGCCCAAGGTGCCACACACTCATCAGGCGAGCAGCTACGACATCGAGCTGCATGAGGATTACGAGCTGGATGCCCCGCCGCTTCTCTGGTACGTGAGCCGTGACGGCTCCGGCGAGCCGAACGAGTATGACGTGGACCCCTCCGCTGAGACGGGCTGGCTCATGGACGAGCTGGAGGCCACACGCAACGCCGTGGGTGCGGCTGGCGAGTCAGGGCTGCCTGACCCCTGCCCTAAGGTGCTTGAGTTCCGCAGCTACAACAAGCAGATTGTGCTGGAGCCTGACTGGAACTGCCGCTACTGCGACTACAAGGGCACCTGTGAGCCCGACACCGGCAAGAGTGTGTGGGCGGAGATTGACAAGGAGCTTCAGGTGATGGTCCCCAAGAGGGCATGCTACGACCTGCCCTTGCTCGTGAGGTTCGTGGAAGCCAACGCCGATAAGATGCTTCACCCCTTGAGGGCTGCTTGAAGGCCGAGGACCTCGTCCCGCCGTGCGACTTGGCGGCGGAGCAGGCCCTCCTCGGGGCCATGCTCGTCAACCCGTCAGCCATCGGCGCGGTAAGCGACTTGGTCACGCGCTCTGACTTCTACAAGTCCATCAACGGGGACATCTTCACCACCATCCTCGGGGCGTGGACCAGCAGCACTCAGAGTGCTGACGTGGTCACCATCGGTGCCCAGTTCCCCGATGAGCATGATTACATCGTGGGCATGGCGGAGCAGTGCCCAGCCGCCAGCAACGCCACGTACTACGCGGACATCGTCAAGCGCACCAGCACCCAACGCGACCTCATCAAGGCGGGTCACGAGATTGTCGAGCTGGGCTACAAGACAACCGACGAGCCGCAGACCCTGCTCGACGCCGCTGAGGCCAAGGTCTACAAACTGCGCCCCGACGCCGCTGGCGACACCATCAGCCTCGCAAGGGCGGCAGAGGCCATCTACGACGAGTGCCTGAGCGGCAAGGTGGCCGACAGTGTCAAGACTGGCTTCCGCCTGCTCGATGAACAGACCAGCGGCATGCACCACGGCAACCTCATCATCATCGGCGCACGGCCCGGCATCGGCAAGACGTGCCTCGCCCTCAACATCGCCCGCAACGTATCGCGGGAAGGCACAGTCGCCTTCTTCTCGCTGGAGATGAGCCAGCAGGAGCTGAGTGAGCGCGTCATCTGTTCCATCGGCGAGGTCAGCCTCACGAGGCTGCGTCAGCGTGACTCCGGGCCGGAGCAGCTCGCCAGCATCGGCAGAGCGGTGGGGGAGATGGCAGCACTCGACATGCAGGTCATCGACAACCCGTCCCTTACCCTGCTGTCACTCAAGAGCCGTGCGCGGCAGCTCGCTGCCCGCAAGCAGCTCAAGCTCATCGTTGTGGATTACCTTCAGCTCCTCACGCACGGCACGAGGCAAGAGAGCCGCTTCGTAGAGGTCAGCACCATCAGCCGCGAGTTGAAGGCGCTCGCCCGCGAGCTGAGCTGCCCAGTGCTCGCCCTCTCGCAGCTCAACCGTGAGAGCGAGTCCGTCCTGAGTGACGGCATCCCCAAGCTCTCCCAGCTCCGTGAGTCCGGGTCTCTGGAGCAGGACGCCGACCAAGTGTGGCTGCTCTCGCACCCGCAGGACCCCTCAGGGGGCAGCAGCACTGCTCCTTGGGTGGACATCCACGTAGCCAAGAACCGCCACGGCTCGCAGGGCAACGTCGCCCTCCCGTGGGTCCCCCGCTACCAACGATTCGAGGATTGACGTGACCGCATCACAGATGAAGAGGTTCGTGGAAGACGCCGCCAAGCATGCGCAGCTTGACGTTAGCTACGACACTGAGATGGGCTTCGAGGTGGGGGTCGAGTTCCACAGGGACTACGGGCTCTGCGACATCAACCAGCTGGTCAAGGAGGCCGTTGGGTATGACCTCGCTATCAGCATCGGCGAAGGTAACGACGAGTCGCACATCCGCCTCTGGTGGAACTGATGGTCGCGCCCACGACATCGTCGGCCACCTGCCCCATCTGCGCTTGCAGGCTCATCGACAATCCTGCCGCCACGGGCACCGTGCGGACCTGCCCTAGCTGCCAGCCCAAACTGTTCGCAGTGCCGGTGCGTGACTGGAGGGACAAGTGAGCCACCCCCACATCACCCACCACGAGGACTGCGGTTGCTTCAGTGAGCGCTACAAGGCCCGCATCGCCAGTCTTGAGCGGGAGCGCAACCAGTTCAAGAAGGAGCGTGACGACTTACGCGAAGAGAAGCTGGTGCGGGACTACGGCTACGCCAAGGCTACTGCCAAGTGCATCCACTGCGCGGCGGGCGAGGAGGTAGGGGATGAGCCTCGCTGACTGGCCCATTCATAGGTTCACCAACCACGGCGGAACCGCGTGGGTTTCGATGGAAGAGGCCGAGAACCGCATCGCCGCGCTGGAGGCCGAGGTTGTGAACAGGTCTCGGCAGTTGGCCGCAAGTGAAGAGACTCGTACACAGGCCGAGGCCGACTATCTCGACATAGCCTGCGCCTGCAAACTGGAAGAAGACAAGGTGAGGGCAGCTTGGGCCGAGGTGGAGAAGTTGCGGTCCGAGGTCAAGGACGGTCAGCGATGAGATGTCCAGATTGTGGAGACGTGGTGCTCACCCACTTCGGAGCAGACCCCGACCACAGGGGCGAGTGCCGCAACTGTGGTCGTAGGCTGACGCTCGCAGAGTGCAGCCCCGAACCCGCCCGTGAGGAGGCCGGGGGTGCCAACGCAACCCGCTTCGCAGGTCAATGTTGGGGCGGGTCAGACACCCCTGACGAACGTGCCCGAGAGGAGGCCGGGGATGAGTGACGGAATCGAGCGGATGCCGAAGATAAGGCTGGTGTCGAAGCTGGACTTGATTTATCAGGTCGCCGCGCTGGAGGCCGAGTTGCTCGACAAGGAGGAAGCACTTCGCTGGGTCTATCGGACCCACATCCTCAATGGCATGACCTATGAAGAGTGGTACTCGCAGACTCTCAAGCGGGCCTCTGAGTGGATTGAGCCGGGAGAGGAGGCCGGGGATGACTCATCCAGACTCAGAGCCGAAGCCGCCGCCGCCCGCGTGGCGGAGCTGGAAGCAGAGGTAGCGGCTGAAGTCAATGAGTCGGCCGAACAGGTGAAGAAGCGCGTTGAGGCCGAGGCCGAGCTAATGTTCCGCACCGAACAGCGTGACGACTTGCTCAAGAGGTTGGAGCAGGCCGAGGCCCGCGTTACTGCACTGGACATCCAGCTGCGGGACGCTGACCACGAGAACATCGGACTCAAGGCTGAGGTGGGGCGGCTGCGGTGCTGCGGGAACTGCGAGCACTACGACCACACGAAGAGCAGCTACGACGAGTGTGAGGAGGAGTGCGACTCGCGCCCCACCGACGACACGCCGTACCCCGAGGGATACGACCACGACAAATCCCTCTTCGACGGTATGAATGCTTGGGATTCGTGTCACTGGACTCTGGCCCGCTGGGCCGCACGAGAGGAGTAGGAGATGGCAAAGGTAACAGGTATGCCTATCAAGAATCCGGAGGTCGGGGACAAGATGCCAGAGAATCCCGGTGACTCGTGGTGGAAGCTGAGGCGTGGCTGGGCGTGAGCGAGAGCCAGTTCACCTCGGAGCTGGCGGAGTACGCAGAAAAGTACCTCGGCTTCGACTGCTACAAGGTCCACCAGACCCGCAGCAAGCCGACCGCCAACATCGAGCCGGGTCACGCAGACATCACGATGTTCGGGCACGGCGCTACCCTCTTCGTGGAGACCAAGCTCGGCACATACCAGCAGAGCGACCACCAGAAAGTGTTCGGCACGAGCGCAGTCAAGAACGGGGCGCTCTACTGGGTCATCCACTCGAAGGATGAGTTCCTCCAGTGCGGCAAGGCGATGGGCTGGTGGCGATAGATGCTGAGTCCCGACGTAACCGCCAGTGGGTCAAGTCGCAACCGTGTCTTGTCTGCGGGTGTTCACCATGTGACCCTCACCATTGGCCTGAGAGGGCAGGGCATGGAGCTGGGGATTCCCTCTTGGAGATGGTGCCACTCTGCCGCCGCGACCATGACCTCTGGCACCGGGGAGACCATCAAACTATGGGTCTGCTTGCAGAGGCAGGACCATCCTACTTTGAATATGTGAGGTCCCTAAGTGAATACTGACGACATCTCCTGCTACCTCTCCCCAGAAGAGAGTGCGGCGGCGAGCATCGACGGCACCGACAAAGCACTGGGCTGGGTCATCGGGCAGCTCACCCAGTCCTACCTCGTGGCCCGGAATCTGCGGATGAAGTTGACCGCGACAAACGACGAAGATGAGATTGGAGAGCTGGAATGGCAACTGAAGCTGCTACGGCAGGAGGAGTCATCCTTACACCGCATCGAATCGGGGCTCCAGAGCCGCCTCAAGGTGGGCGTCTGAGTGACGACCAGCTCAAGTCGATTGTCTTGGCTGCGGACGCTACGAAGCTCGTCTACCAGAGGCGTATCAGCGACCTCGCCAAGCAAATCGAGGCGCTGGCTTTCTCCTGCGAGTACCTCGCCGACCGGCTCGCGGAACTACTCCACCTGAATGTGGACGCCATCGCTGAGGATGTGAAGAGGGAATGGTCGCTCGAAAGCGCAAAGAGAAGCTCGTAGCACCGGGCTACGTCATCGACGAGTTCGGCACCCTGAACAATCAGGGATACGGCAACCTGACTGGAATCAAGTTCACGCAGGGGCAGGCCATCAAGATGTTCTGCCTCTCATGCTGCGGCGGGCATGAGTTCGACTGGCGCAAGGGTGACGGTACGATAGAGCTGCACACTCGGCCCACGGATGAGGTAAGGGAGTGTGCCGCGACGACCTGCTACTTATGGCCCTTCCGCATGGGGCGCAACCCGAACAGGGCGCACGTCAAGGGTGATTTGAGCAACCTCACAGCCCGGTCCACCGGACCCTGAGGACTCAAAAGGGTGACTTCAGCGCCTACGGGGGTCAGTAGTCCATATGGGGCTGCTGGCCCCTATATCGTCCCAGAGGATTTTCCTCGCGCCGGCCTACTACGATGATAATACCTGAGGGCAAAAAGAAAAGGGGGGAGAGCCTTTCGGCCCTCCCCCCGCCTCATGCCTCAGCAGGCCGATGTAAGCCCTGCGAGCATGACGATTCCTCTTACCAGAAGTATCCGTGAGCTGTTCAGTGCCATGGCGGAGCGGTGCATGATGCCCTCCCGCTCCCTCCCCGCCTTGGTGTCCACACAGCTAGGACACAGCACGCCTTCGTATGTATACACCGACTGCATGGCTCCTTTGGTGGTGCCGCAGCACATGCAGCCCTCGTGACTCGGTAGGTCCTCCACGTCGGTCCTTCTTAGCGGGTAGCCTTACTTCCGATGGCGGCGCGAGCCGCCTTGGCACGTAGTGCCTGCGCCGGTCGACGCTGCTTGGCGTCGGATTCTCCGGTCGTTCGCAGCCAGTCTTCTACTTCGCTGATGCGGTAGCGTGCCTCCCCACCGGGCAGGGGCAGGTACGGGAAGCCCTCAAGCCGCTTCAGTTTGCCGAGGTAGTTTGCACTGAACCCGAACGTAAGGCAAATGACTCGTGTGTTGACGTATGGCTCCACGGGAACGTCATCGACGGTTACTTTGGGCCTTGGCATCGCTCCGAACTCCTCTCTCGCAGTATTTTCTGCAAGCTGCTCTTGTTTTAGTGTGCTGTGGCACGGCACCGATGTTGACCAGTGTAGTGTAGAGCTTGGAGCCTATTCGGTCAATATAGGCCCCTCAGGCTCCTCCCTGAGGACTAGCTTGTAACCTCGCCCTCTCTTGTTTACGACGCAGCCGCCGTTATGCGAGAAGTAGCGCTTCGCGGCTGTCATGGCACTGCTGATTGACGCCGGGGAGTACCCCTTGGCCCGGTAGACGGGGAAGAAGTCCACGTAGTCGTTATGGGTGCGGAGCACGTCCCTTACCTCCGCCACCAGAGAAGCGGTCCACTTGGGGGCTGGGGTGGTCGCGTCCCGCTTGACACACGCCTCGCAGCGTTCCTCCGGGTCGAGGTTGAATCCTGACAGGCGGTTGCCGCACACGCAGTGGCGCTCAATGGGGATGTAGTCCACGACTGCGCCGCCGAGGTTGCTTGTAGCAGAGGGGGCTCCATGACGCGCCCCGCCTCCTCCTGCCGACGTGCGGCGTGAGGCCAGCGCTTCGCTCATTCGACGGCCTCCTCAAGGTCGGAGAGCGCGGAGAAGATGACCCTGCGCAGCGCGGCGTTCTTCTCCCTCATGGCGCGCAGCGCTTTCGCGGCCTCCATGTGCTTGCGGTGCCAGAACTCGGCCTCGTACTCCTCGGGCAGGTCGCGCGGGTCGCTCAGAAGAGCGTCGTCGGCGGGTCCTGACTCGACGGGGGCGCAGATGGACTGGCAGAGGTAGTCGATGAGGGTCGGTGTCTCTTCGGGGCTGACGAGGTCGGCGTGGATTTCTCCTCCGCCTGCGGTGATGATGAGGGGCACGGTGTCTCCTTGGGTGAGTGTTTACTACGGGTCTTGACTTCCAGCTTGTGCGTCCCTGCAAGGACATACTCGCCGGTCTCCGTGGTCACGAGCCAGTTCTTCCCCCAGCGCCGGATGTCTGTGACCTGTTGGCGTCCGACCTTGCGGTAGAGGAAGGCGGGGCCTTTCATGCGGGACGCCTCCACCACCGTCTTGATGACCAGCCTCACTTCCTATACCTCCCGACAAAGATGGGCCACCCGATGAGCAGGATGGCGATGAGGACGAAAGTCATGCCTTGATGCACGCCATCGGCGTGAGCGTAGTCACGATTGATACGAGGTCGCTCTGCTCACTCATGACCACGTCGATGTCCTTATAGGCACCGGGAGCCTCCTCAACCACGCCCGTGAAGTCCTTGGTGTAGAGGGCCACGCCGAGGTCTTCCATCTGACGCCACAGCGCCGCAGGGTCGATGACGCGACGGGCCTGCATGCGGCCCATACAGCGACCGGCACCGTGGGAGCAGCTCTGGAAGCTATCCGGGCTGCCGAGCCCCTTGGCGATATAGCTGTGCGTGCCCATGGAGCCGGGGATGATGACCATCTCGTCCTTGCGTGCGCGCACCGCTCCCTTGCGATGCACCATGACGTTCACCCCGAAGTGGTTCTCCATGGCGGCGAAGTTGTGATGGGTGTCGCAGAACTTCTCGACCTTGTGGCCGAGCACCGTGACCTCGCCCTCGATGTGCTTCATCATGCGGCGACGGTTCTCATGGGCGAAGGTCAGGCAGTTCTCCATATCGGTAAGGTAGCGTTTGGCCTCGATGTCTTCGAGCGGCAGGAAGGCGAGGTCCCAGCCGGGGCACACGTCGGAGTGCCAACGAGCGTTCATCGCCTTGGCCCTCTTGCCGTAGTGGTCGCAGACCTGCTTTCCGAGGTTGCGTGAGCCCGAGTGGACCATGAACCAGACGTTGCCGTCCTCGTCATGCTGGACCTCGATGAAGTGATTGCCGCCACCGAGGGTGCCGATGGACTTGAGGCTCTTCTCATACTCGCGCTCAGTCACGTCGCCCAGCTTGGTGAACTCGGGCAGCCAGCCTTCCTGCTGGCGGTCGTGGTGCCGGAACCCCGTGGGGATGCTGCGCTGAAGCTCGTGCATGATGTGGACGCGGTAGGAGGGCCACTCATCCTTGTGCATGCTCGTGCAGATGGCCCGCATGCCGCACCCGATGTCCACGCCGACAGCGTTGGGGATTACTACACCCTTAGTCGCAAGCACGCCCCCGATGGGCATGCCGTAGCCCTGATGGGCGTCGGGCATAAGGGCGACGTGCTTGTACGCGAAGGGCAAGCTGGCAAGGTGTTCGGCCTGAGCCATGGCCCCCTCTTCAAGCGCGGAGGGCCAGAGCTTCAACGGAACCCGGTAGGAGTCGTAGACCTTCATGCGACCTCCTCCTGCGCCCAGCGGATGATGCCAGCCACAGCCTGCTCGAAGTGCGTCACGCGGTCGCGCAGGATGGTCTCGCGGTGGATGCTGTCATTGTATCTGGCGCGGAGCATGTTGTAGTCCTCCAGCGTGGGGCACCACTGCGACTTGGCCTCCAGCTCGACCCCCGTGAAGTCGTCACAGGCCACGACATCGGCAGCGCTGTAGCGGGCACCGCAGTCGTCTTGCTTGCACTCTCCGCACGTCTTCATGCAGCACCGTCTGCGTAGATTCCCTCAGGACCCACGTCCAGTCCGGCGAGGTCGAGGGCGGCGAGCAGTGCCTCTTCCTTCATCGCCTTGTAACGCGCCTCCTCGGACTCACAGAAGAGGACGTAGGCGAAGCGCTCAGTGGGCGATGCCATGTCCTTGAAGAAGTGCTCGTCGCGCCTGTTGGAGGCCGGTGTCTCAGCCATCACTCCGCCTCGTTTCCTGTTGGGTAGTCGGGCTCTTGGTCGCACTTGTTGTGGCCGCGACAGTCTTGGCAGTAGTACCAGTCGCGGGACGGGCAGACGTTGATAGGCTCCTCGGCCTTACCCTCGCTCATGCGACCTCCTCCGCCGGGTTGGAGACCAGCTCGGAGTCGGAGTAGAACGTGAGCGCGTCGGCGACCTCTCGGGCGCAGACCTCAGTCTCGGCCAGCTCCAGCACCTCGATGAGGTCCCTCAGGTCACGGGCGGCGACGAACGTGGTCACGTTCATGATGCGACCGTGCTTGATGGGTGAGGAGATGCTGTAGACCGACTCACACCGCATCAGGACCTCGTCTCCGGTCTCGGTGACGGTAGCGCTGACGTGCTCTCTGTTGAAGGGGGTCTGCGGCATGGTCATCCCATCCATTTCGTATCGAAGTGCCCCACGGTCACGGCGTGACCGTAGATGGTGCCACACTGGTTGCACTCGACGACTTGGTCCTCAGGACCCCAGCCCTGTTGATGCGAGGGCATGGACTGCGTCGAGAAGCTGGCCCCGCACTCGGGGCAGAGGCGCTCGGCACGCTCGGACTCGCCAAACGAGAAGTTGATGTCAATGGGCAGCGTCGCGGACCTCATGCGATGACCCAGCCGCAGAGCACGGCACCGAGGAGGAAAGGCAGGCCCACGAGGCACGCGGCGGTGAGCCAGATGGAGGGGATGTAGGGACCGGCCACGCGCAGGCACAGGGCGGCTGCGACGAGCACGGCTACGGTGACGAGGACACGCTTCATGGTGGTCTCCCTTGGGTGGGTGTATGATGTAGATGTCTGCTCTTGGGTGGGTGGACACACGAGGGCGGGAGCTGCTAACTCCCGCCCTCTCTGCGTCTGTAGGGCTACTCTATATGGCGTAGAGTAGGTTAGTCAAGCACGAGGTTGCGTTCAGCCCTCCCGGCGGCTAATCGCACCAGCCGATAGCCCCCTCAGCACGTCAGACGTGATGGGGCCGCTCAAGGCGAGCTGGAGCATCTCTTTTCTCATCAGGCCAGCGCACTCGGCCAGCTGGGCAAGCGCATATTCGAAGTTGTCACGGCGCTTCGCCAGCTCTTCCTCTTCGGCCATCATCGTGCGGCCCTGCTCTCCATCACGGCGCTCAGCGTCTTCGGGGTCCAGTACAGGTCGCGCTCGACGCCGAGCCCGAAGGGCGGTGACTTGATGGCTTCGAGCTGGCTCAGGCAGACGTTGCCCAGCTCGTCCTCGAACAAGCAGCAGAGGCCGAAGAAGAGGAGGTCGTTGTCCATCTCCACTGTGTCCACGCGCTCGCCCTCGGTGATGTACCAGTCGCCCATGCCGCCGGGGTTGAAGTAGTGGATGATGACCAGCGCTTCGAGTTCCTTGCCTTCCTGCGTGTAGAGCTTGGGGAGCTTGCGCTCCAGTTCCTTAGTCATGAGCTTCATGCTTCCCCCGCGACGTGGGTTTCGAGGTCGAGCCCGCGCATCTCGGCGTAGGCATAGGCGTTGTCGCGCACGTTCGGCCACTGGACCTCGGCCAAGTGTCCGCGCAGGCCAGCGGTCCACTGGCCCTTCTCGTTGCTGGTGAGCACGGTGCCCAGCTCCGTGCGGAGCAGGGCGTATACCCCTCCGTCGCCGCCCATGATGGCGACGCCGATGCAGAGTCCGTCCACTGGTGCGTTCTCCTCGGCGAGCTGCGCGAAGTAGCGCAGCAGCTCGTGATAGTTCGGCGGGCAGTCGATGCCGGTGTGGTCGCTCATAGTGCAGCCCACCAAGGCTCGGATATCTCGTCGCCGCAGGTGCCGCAGACCTCGCCCTCGGAGGGGGTCTCGTCCCACGGCGCGATGACGCCGATGGGGTTTCCCTCCGCGTCCAGTGTGTCGGGGTCGTCGCGCATGAGGCCGAATCTCGCGAAGGCGCAGCCCGGACAGTGTGCATCGGCCTCGTAGACGTAGCCGATAGGTGCGTGGTTCATGATGCCCCCTAGAGTGTCAGATTGGTTCCGTCCCACACGTCCCGCGATTCGTCGCGGGTCCAGTCAAGCTCGCGCATGAGGTTATAGTCGTCGCTGATGCGGTGGCTCGACCCGGTGGTGTCGTCGTAGTCGTAGGTCGGGCGGTCGTAGTCGTAGCTCCAGTCGTAGCCGAGCACCTTTGCGCAAGACGGGCAGAGGTAGCCGAAGCTCCGGGTATACTCCATCGTGCCGCGCGTTTGGTGCTCCATGCAGGACCCGCACTGTTCGATAGTACCCTCGGCCTCGCGCGCGGCGACCTCGGCCTCGGCGACCGCTGCGTCGAGTACGCTTAGGTCGAGCCCGAACTCGGCGTACCCCTCGGCGCACGTTTCATAGTAGGAGATGCACGGGGGCTCGACCGCGTAGGGCTCGTTTAGCGTGTAGTAGAAGGCTGTTTCGAGCTTGCCTCCCACCCACGCGCGGCAGGTCTGTTTGTCGTACAGGTGCGGGTAGCCCTCGTAAGAGTCGAGCGACGCGATATCCTGCGGAGCTACGCGCCAGAGCGCGGCGGGTACGCTTAAGCCCTTGCACTTCTCGACGGTGAGCACCGAGGAGAAGACGAGCTTGTGATTCCTCAGCCTGAATTTCCCGACCGGCAGGCTGGTGGGACACCGCGCCTGCATCTGCAAGACGTTCAGATTCGAGCCGTACCCGAGGTACAGGCGGGAATGCGTCGCGTACTCGGCTTCGAGCGTCGCGATGTACTTCGGCCAGTCGATTTTCTGCCAGTAGTCACGCCTATTGCGTCGACTCATCGTCGACCTCCAGTATCGTTATGACGCCTGCCTCCGCGAGGTCCGCGAGGAAGTGCGCGGCGGTGTCAGTGCGTGGGCGCTTGCCGCTCGCGAGCTTGACTCGACGCGCGACGGCTCGCATGTACTTGGGCGGGCTTGTGTTCCGCAGGAACGCCGTTTTCCAGAGGAAGCCGACGACTTGCTCGGGCGTGCCAGTGAAGGTCACGTCATCTCGCGTGTGTATTTTCATGCGTCACTCTCCTAGTGTCAGGCTGCGCTACAAAGCGCGCGCTCGCGGCGCTCGACTCTGGCGACGTGCCGCCAGTTCCTATCTTCGGCCGCGCGAATGACGCGGGCCGCGTTGCGCTCGGCGTCCAAGCGAGCGTTTTCGGCGATGCTCTCGGCGTTCATTTCGTTATACGTCATCGCCTCGACCGACTCGGCGAGGCGGAAACGGTCAGGGTAGCGCACCGGCATCGGCGCGAAGCTCGGGGGCGTTTCGTCCGCGACTGCTTGGCGGACGATGGCAAACTCGCGGCGAGCCAAGCGCTGGACTCGCTCATCCTCACGCATGCGGGCTTGGCGGCGAGCCTCGTACTCGGCCTGCTGAATCCGTACCTCTTCGCGGCGCGCAAGGTCGCGCCGGTATTGCTCGGCGTAGTCATCGCCAATGGTCTGCCAGTATGAGCGCAGCTGGAGCGGTGCCTGTAGTGCATCCATCAAGGCGGGAAGGCTCGGCAGGGTGTCGTCGGCGAAGTCGGCGGCCGTCAAGGGCTCACCGAAGCTCGCATTCAGGATGCGTTGAGTGAGGATGAGCCAGCAAAGAATCCGCTCGAAATCGGTCGTTCCTTCATGCTGGCGAATCTCAGCCGTCCCGTGCTGCTCGTAGGAATACAGGTTGAGAGTCGTGTAGCGGTCGCGCCAGTTCCGGCAGATATCGTACAGGCTATCCGCGCTGTCGATTCTCACGACAATCTCGTGCGCCGTTCCAGTGTAGCCGTCGGTGAGGCTGCGGACGTGGCAATTGCCGCCGTTGCGCCGCGCCGGCAGGATGAGCCCGTCGAGTGTGTCCTCGTACTTCAGGTACAGGCGAGCAAGCTGCTGGAACTGCGGAAGCTTGAAGTCGCCAGCCGCGCTGTGGACGTGCAACCCGCAGGTGGAATCGACCTCGGGATACGTCCGGTTGAGCGCTTTGCAGACGTTCCAGAGGTCCGCGATACCGGCCGTTCCGCGCAAAGCGTCAGCGTTGCCCGGCGTGACCAGTTCCATTCCGTGACGGATGGAATATGATTCGTTCGGCTCGCAGTGTTCCGAGCAATCATTGTCACACCGCGAACTGTTCATCTCACAGTTATCGCAGTCGTACTCTCCGTCGTCGTCGCGGTATTCTGAGTCGTCGAGGCTACCATCGCTCACGATTTTCCAGCCCATAGAGTCGTCGTGCGCATCGTGGTATTCGAGGGACGTGACTTCGAGTCCGGTGGACTGGGAGAGATTCGCCGCCATCTCGTCGCGAGAGTAGTCATTCGAGTAAAACTCCAGTTCCACACCGAACGTGCGGGAGAAATCGAATCCGAGAGTCCGCAAATCGGCCGCGCTGGGGGGAGTATCGCCAAACATTTTAGGTAACTCCAATCTGTATCGGGTGAGTGGACATTCAGGCTGCTAACCTGTGGAGTAGCCTGTTCAGTCGGCAGAGTCGAGCAAATCGTCCGATTCGGTCAAGTCGCAACCCTCAGCCAGTTCGGCGAAGGTAGCGTGAAGGAACGTGTCGCCCATCTTGATTCGCGGCCGCGCGGCCTGTTCGGCCGCCAGCTTGGCGTCCATCACAACTGTCATTCGCGCGAAGTCGGCGCGCGCTTCGTCGAGCGTGGCGAAGTAGTGTCCCCAGATGAAGATGGTACCCGTCCAGACGTAGACGACGAATGGCTGTACGTTACCGTGAATCTCAGCAAGCACGCGACAGGTGTTATCGTGGCGCGGTGTGTAGTGCGCGATAATCTTCGCGCCTATCCTCTTAGCTTCGAATGCCATATCGTCCATGGTAGCAGTCCTCCTACAGTTTGGGATTCGACTCTCATTCAGGCTAGGCATTGCAGCCTAGCGTCCCATTCGGGCGTCACCTTCCGCTTCCGTTTGTTTGTGCCTGCCGATATAGCAGCCATTCTCGGCAGACGGCGCATAGCCGTGTGAGCCTATCCCACACGGCCACGTACACGTCTGAGGGTTCCTAGCTTGCTAGGCTGGGGCTCGAATCGTGTACGTAGTTCTTCTTCGGCCATTCTGTGAGCCTGCCGTTCGGCAGGCCGGAAGGCTTAGCACCTTCGCGCCACATTCATCCTATGTGGCCTAGCGGATTGGCCCCAATATGGTGGACCTCTGGGGAGAAGGCCGATTCGAGAGACGGGACCGATTGAAACGCAATCGGGGACTGTCGTCCCTTGTGCTGAACGTGCTTAGCTAATGGCGACCCCTTTAGTCCGATTTGACCTTGCACCGATAGTCAATACCTTCCGTCAACAGGAGTCAACACGGTTCAAATAGTGCCGATTTGCAGGGCTTTTTCCGAATCCTACATTCCAAATAGTGCCGATTTGCAGGTGTTTTTCCGAATCTGACAATCTTTCTGGCGGCTAGGCTGCTAGAAAGCACACTCAGACGCGCGGCCGTCACGCGCGCGTAGGGGAAACGCTCAGACTCGAACATACACGCACAGGACCGAACATTGGTTGGTTAGCTAAACGGCAGGCTAAATGGCCTTCTTAGGGGAGTTTGATGTAGGAATCCTACGTATTTAGAGGCGATTTGAGACACCGAACATAATCGAACATTGGGGGCAAAAAGTGCCCATTTGCAGGCAAGTAAGCGACCACTAAGTTACGGGAGGGATGGGGACAGCCTGATTGCAAAGTACCTGCAAATCGGCACATTCCGAAAAGGCTAGAATCGGTTTAGACGTTTGAGTGTCGAAACCCTCACAACCCTCATGCTGCGACGTGCTAGGATGCACGATTGCATAGACAACGATTGCATAGACAACGATTGCCCGTGGCGCACCACTCTCACCACTCCGCCCAAGGGGACACAGGAAGGGGAGGGAAGGCTAGGTTGCTCGCGCGTGAGCGTGACGTGCGTACCCGATACAGGTACACTTCCCTCTGCTTAGGGTCAACATCGGGGGGAGACTAGGGTACGGGGGGAGGGATGGGGAGCGGAGGGAACTACGGTAACTATAAAGGTTTGTTGATGTAACCTTTGATGCAAGCTATGGGCATAGGCGGGGTCTTTTAACTTAGGTCCCGCCCCACCCGTATAGGATTATGGGCAAAGCCACAAGACAGGGGATGATGCCACGACGCAGTCCACAGTGCCGAACATCGAGCATCCGACGCTTGCTAAGGGCGGGGGGTCGTGCTTTGCTTGCAGAGCGCCTCAAAGAGCGGGGGTCGCAAATATATTTTTTTCTGAGAAAGGGGTCGGACGTGACAGTAGTCAGCATCAAGGTGAACGGGTCACCGGAAGAGGTGGCGGAGGCATTGAGGCTTCTGGCGGGCATGCAGCAGCCAGCTATCGTGCTTGAGGAGTCCCACGCTGAGCGCTACGAGGGTGCCCGGCAGGCTATCGAGGCAATGACGACGAACGACCCATCGGAGGCCACTCCCCCGAACGAGGAGGCGATGAGTGAGGTCTACTGTCAGCGCGAGGGGTGCTTCAATCACCTCACCATCAAGCAGGTGGCGAGTGGGGGTCGCTTCTGCGGTCTCAGTTGCGCTGGTCGTAGTCGGAGCGGGCAGGGTCGGTCAGTGGTACTCGCTTCTCCAAAGTCCGACCAGAGGTGCGAGAGGGAAGGGTGTGAAACTTTCCTCACGGTGAAGCAGGTCAAGAATGGGAACCGCTTCTGCGGTCAGCGCTGCTCGGCTCTGGTCAACAGTCCCTATACGGCTATCGTGAAGGCCAAGGCTAGGGAGCTGTCGCTGACCGAGGACGGGCTGAGAAGTGGACGACTCAGGAGCGCGAAAAAGGGCGCTAAGCAGTCAGTACCTGCGTAACGCCCCAAGTCGCGGGATTACTTCGTCAGGAGCCGGTGGACCGGGCTCTCAGACGTAGATGAGGACCACCTCCTCAGGAGCTAAATAGCATCGCTCTCGCTTCCCCTCGGGTGATTACTTTGGCGTCGAGGCACTGGAGGATTCTGACGATGGCAGTGTGGTCGACGCGGAAGGCGAGCGGGGGCTTCCAGAGTGCGGCGTTGTCCCTCACAGGGCACCCGCCTGCCTACGGAGGCGTCTGTTCTCGGGGGTCAGAAGCTTGGTCTCCAGCGGTGTTTGGGTGCTCACCACGGGGTCCATGGCGTCGGCCTTCAGGAGCGGGAGTGTCACCTTGCCGACGAGAGGGGCACCGATGCGGTTGGGTCCGGGCATGCCGGGTGGCGTGAAGGTTGCCATCAGACCGGGATAACCGTTCCACACCTGGGGCAGGTAACGGTGGTGGTGTCGGCCTTCTTGCCAGCGGCCTTCTTGGCGAATGGGTTGCCCTTGGCGGGCGGCGTGCCCTTCTTCTTGACCGGGGGCTTCGAGGCTGCTTTGCCAGCAGCCTTCTTCGGAGGGAAAGCCATGGATAGCCTTTCGTAGGAGTTTGCTCTGGGCTACTCCATTCTACCACGGACTGAGATTGGAGGATAATGGGATACAAGGTGACAAAGGTCGGAAATCGCTATGAGGCTAGGGTCTACTTCGGCTCCGCTCTCGTAGACGGCAAGCGTGTGCCACAGCGACAGAAGCGGCTCTTCGACGATGAGTTCTCCGCATACCGTTGGGGTGAGAAGGTCGTCTCCATCAAGGCACCAGACGGCGACATGCTCTTCGGGGACTGGCTCGACCTTTGGTTGGAGGGCCTCGATGTGGCACCTTCCACGAAGCTCAACTACGAGTCCACGGTTCGCAGCCACATCAAGCCGGGCCTAGGACACCTGAGGATGAGCGAGTTGAGCAGCAAGGTCTTTCGGGCCTACTTCGCGGAGAAGAGGAAGGGTCTCGCGGCAGGGACCGTGAGCAACCTGCACTTCAACATCGCCTCCTCGCTGACTGCGGCAGTCAAGCAGGACGTGGTACCAGTCAGCCCCCTCAAGGACGTGGACAAGCCGCGCGTGCGTTACATGGATGTACAACCACCTTCGCGGGGGGAGGTGGTCAAACTCATCGAGGAGAGCGCTGGGGTGACCCGCAACGCCATCGTCCTAGCGGCTACGCTGGGCCTGCGCTTCAGCGAGGTGTTGGGGGTGCGCTGGATGGACCTGCGAGACGCGGAACTGGTGCTGACCAGTCAGATGTGGCACAGCCAGCGCGTACCCTGCAAGTATGGCTCCTCACGCCGTGTCCCACTGCTCGACATCACCAAGCACTACCTGCCCTCGCGGGGGCGCGGGGGGGACCTCTTGGTGCCTCTCTCCACGTCGAAGCTCTGGCGGGAGTTCGACAAGGTCAGGGTGTCGTCTGGAGTGGATACTAACTTCCACGGCCTGCGGCACTCCTACGCCACCATGCTCATCGCTGCTGGGGTGTCCCCCAAACTGGTGCAGGAGTACATGGGTCACAAGTTCTTGACCACGACCCTGACCACCTACGCGGCTGTCATTCCCACGATGAGGGACGCCGCTTTTGAGCGCATGAATGCGCAGTGGACACCTGAGGCGACACCTTGATGAAGCGGAAAAGGGCACTTTTCCCTGCATCCCCGCCCGTCGGCGGCGCCGTGAACGTGTTCATGAAGAAGCTCTCGCCGGAGAGCGAGCGCTTGAGCCCCTTGAGGCGTTTGTCCTGCAAATGAAGCGTTTCTAGGCTCGAAAAGAGGCCCTTCGCGATGGTTGCGAGGGCCTCTTTTCCGTTGTCTGCTCGTGCCTAGGTGCAGCTAGGCGACACTTAGACGACACCTTGATTTCCGTCCTCCCACTCAGCTCCCGCGTAGAGGTGCTCATCCATCTGCCTCATGTCGCCTCGGGTGGGTCGAACCTACTGAGTGCCAATCCACACCAAAGGCCCACCATGGTCCAGAGCACGGCTGTGGTGAGGTACGTCACGAGAGGGGGCCGCTAGTGGCGTAGACGATGGCGTCAGCCAGTTCCTCGATGACATTCTGGCGACGCTCCTCCGGGGTCCAGTTGTACATGGTGCTTCCGAAGGTGTCGAAGCCGACGCTGTGACGCATGGTGGCCTGATGCTCGATGGTAGCCATCGACCTTTCATTCTCAAGGAGTCCCATCAGGGTGTCCCATGCGTCGGAGAATCCGCCGACGAGCATCCGGCGCTGGAGAGCGTAAGTTAGATTGTGCTCGTTCATTTCCGCACCTGACCGCAGACGTTGCACCTGTACTTGGCACCATCCAAATACTCGTACTTGAAGTCGCTGCTCTTGCAGCGCGCGCACTTCAGGGTCCTCACGGGCGACTTGGCTTTCACTGGAACCTCCAGAGTTCCTTGCGGATGCGACGAAGACGTTGACTGATGCGGCCCTCAGTGACCCCAGCCGCCTCGGCTATGTGGACTTGACTGTGACCAGCCATCATGAGGACGACCACGCGCTGGTCATTGGCGCTAAGGTTGCTCACGGCTCGCATGATGTCCGTGGTGGACGAATGGTCGGGGGCGGCGTGATGGGCGAGTTTCTCGCCGTCCATCGGTTCCTCCATGTCGGGGTGATTCTTCGTGCCCCGACATGCCCGAGCGGCGTCCGTCATCCGCCACTTGATGTAAGACGAAGCGACCGCCGTGAAGTTGCCTCCCCGTTCCCGGTCGAAGCGCTGTGCCAACTCAGCCACAGCGAGGTTGCCCTCGCCGATGGCGTCGTCTCGCCCGAGGGGCGTCTTGGCATACTGGCGAGCGTAGAGGGTCACACGACTCATGGCCTCCTCGTACTCCGCCACGGTCACAGTGCCCAAGGAGACCAACCCAGCTTCAGGTAGAGCAGCCATCCATGACTCAGTACTTGAGTCGGGTCACGGGGATTGAAACGCCAGCCATAGTCGCCGGAGCCGTCCCAATGGAATGCGAGCATTTGCAGTAGACCCGTAGCGGTGCTGCTTGGGTTCTTGGCCCCGCTGGACCCGGAGGATTCTCTGGCGATGAGGTGCATGAGCATGTCGATTTGGGGCCAACCCCAACCTTCATGACGGGCCAACCAGACCCATCGCCCAACGGGGGCTGGGTCGACGTGTCGGTAAGCGAAAGCGGAGTAATCGCAGGTGGAGTAGTACCGAGTCGCACTCTCGACATGGCGTGCCTCGCGGAGCACAGCTTCTGCTCGGACAACGGCCCGATGGGCAGCGCGGGGGCCGACCGTTTGAGTGTGCGCGGGCGTAGAAGCAAGAGCAAGAGAAGTGGTGAGAAGACACCCAAGAAGTACCAGCAGCAGGAATGGAAGAATCTTCTTGACATAGGACATACTTACCTTCCGGTGGATTGACTAATCCTTGAATAAGGCCCTTTCTCTTATAGCAGTATAGCACTACTCTGATTTATGTCACTCGTCGCCTGAACGAGTGTATTCGCGCTAACTCGTGGTATACTAAGTTTATGAGTACTGACGTAATGAGAGCTGAGGACTTCCCCGTCCCCAGCAAACGCACTCCGGGCAAGGTCGCAGCCCTGAAGGCCGAGAAGAAAAAGATTGGCGTCGAGATGGCGGCGATGGCCTTCGTGGCGATGGAGTCCGACGAGTGGGTCTACGCTCCCGGTTCCCGCAAGCAGTTTGACAAGGAGGGCTACCCCAAGCCCAACAAGAACGAGGTCATGCGTCGGGCAGGCTACCGGGGTTCCGCCATCGAGAAGTTCGATGAACTGCTCGCTCCCAATGAGTACTTCTGGGAGATGGTGGCCCTCTTCCGCGTGCGCCGCACTGACCCGATGTTCCATGCCGACCAGCAGAAGGACATCTGGAAGGAACTGGGCGGCGACAGTTTGCGGGCGCTCTACGAGAAGGTCCACTACTACCCTCACCAAGTCCCCACCGCCGACCACCTGAAAATCGTGCGCCTCGTCCTCGATGCCGGTCTTGCTGGACTCAAGATAGGCGACCCCGGCGCAAACAAGAGCGACGAACTGCTCTCCGACATCAAGGACCCCGAGGTCCGCACCAAGATGATTGGGGACTACAAGGCCAGCCTCCAGCGCGAGCAAGAGCGCATGGAGGAACTCGAACTAGCCCACAAAGGCGCATCCCATGAGCAAGAGTGAGGTCATTGGCAACTGTGCCGACTGTGTCTTCTTGGAGCGGGAGATTGTCACGCTCGAACAAGTCGGCGGGCAGACTATGAAGGTGGAGGACATCCTCTGCGGCATCTTCGACGTGTTCGTCCCCGTGGACGGTTTCTGCCATATGTTTGAGCTGACCAGTTGAGTCTGCCGACAAGCCGCGACCCCGATAAGGCCCTGCGCAACATGGATGACGAGTCCATGTACAAGTTCATGCTGCTCGACTCCGACAACGCAGAGGAGTTGTTCTGCCGTCACTACCTCGACCTCGAACTAGACCCCTACCAAGTCTTCTCCATGAAGGCCCTGCGTGGCCGCTTTCACTCACAGGCCGAAGTCGACCGCTTCATCATCGAGAACGGGATGGAGTGGATGTTCGAGAATGGCTACATTCAGCACGCCGGGAAGCCCGGATTCTCCCCCTACTACTTCGACCAGCCGGGGATGGCTGGCAAGCCCAATGTGCTCATCCTCTGGCCTGCCTCGTTCGGGAAGACAACGATTGTGACCACCAGAGCGCTTCCGGTGATGTCAATCTGCGACAACCCGAACGCCCGCTTGCAGATGATTGGCAAGAACGAGACTGAAGCCTTCTCCTTCTCGACCAACATCCGCCGCGAGCTAGTCAATCCGAAGCTGGAAGCCGATTTCGGCTGCTTCGTGCCCACCGACAAGTCGGTTCCGTGGTCGAACAACGCTTTCAGCGTCCAGCAGCGCCAATGGCGCGACGTGCGCGAGAACTTCGAGTTTTTCGGCACCAACAGCCACTCCGAGCTGGGTAAGAGGTCCGACCAAGTCTACATCGACGATGCCGAGACTCCTGATACGGCGAGAACGCCCGATATGCGCGAGAAGTTCCTCGAATGGGTTCACATCGGCCCGTTCACGTCCGCTAGGGCCGCATGGCCGCGCGACAGAAACGACCGGGTCCTGATTCCGAAGCGCTACAAGTGGAGCAAGACGGCGCGCTACTGGGGCACCGGAGTAGTGGGCACCATCTTTCACCCGGAAGCCTTCTACGCGATGCTCACTCGCGACCCCACCTTCACCTGCATCAAGTTCGACTGCTTCAAGGACAAGGCATGCACCATCAGCCTCTCAGACAAGATGATGAAGCCCGCCGCCCTCGACGCCGCGCGGGCCTCACTCGGCACCATCGCCTTCAATAAGCGATATCGCAACATCGCCTTCAACCAAGAAGAGATGGCGTTCCGCGAGGCGTGGGTGCGTGGTCAGGATGAGGTCGTCAACGGCCAGACCGTCCAGCACCCCGGCTGCCTTGACCTAGGGCACTCATTCGGCGAAGTCGACCCTGAGTGGACCACCTACCTTGGCTTCGACCCAGCGAGTGGCTCAAGGAGTCGCTGGAGTGCATATGCGGCCTACTGCCTTCTGGGCTACGACAAGAAGGACCCAGACCGCACCATCCATCTCATCGACTACCTCAAAGTGCAGGACCAGTTCGACCGCATGCTCGACCACCTGCTTGAGGGTAATCCTGAGTACGGCATCGAGGGCTTCTACGGCAAGTATCACTACGACGTGGGCACCGTCGAGAAGAACGCCTTCGGCAAGTGGATGGTCGCCAACGACCGCGTGGACCCCTTCATCAAGCAGTCAATCATCCGACCCCACTACACCGGAAACAACAAGACTGACCCAGAAGCGGGCGTCTTCGCCATGGGTGAGATGTTCCAAAATGGACGCTTCCGGATTCCCTACAAGGAGCCTAGCGACGAAGCGAAGGCGGAGACCTTCATCGGGGACCTCCTGCTGTACCCGAAGGGCACCTGCGACCTCGTCATGGCGATGTGGCTGGCACAGGTCCCGCTACGCGTGAATGCGCAGGTCTATCGCTCGTGGTTCACGCAGCAGAGTGACCGCAATACGTATGTGAGAAACCCTGCATACAACTGACGTAGGCAATCTCAAGGCATGGTATACTTATGCAAGATAGCTAACGGAGGCTGCATATTGATGGAGGTTGCGCATGGCGAGTGCTTCAGGAATCCAGATGGTCACTGGCCTCTACGCGCAGCTCAAGGAGCGGGACGCAGCTAGGAACGCTTCCTACGACGAAGTCCTCAAGTTCTACGCAGGGGCCACCCTCAAGGACACCAAGAAGCAGGGCTTCCTCTCTGGCATCCAGATGGCACTGTCCTCGGTCTTCACGCCGAGGGATGGCGAGGAAGACACCTCCCTCACCACTCCCATCAACCTCATCAAGCCCGCCATCGAGAACAAAGTTGCATTCCTCTCCTTGCCGCCCACCGTGCGCGTCATCGACCCTCCGGCTTCGATGGCCCCCGGTGCAAGCCCAGCATCGACAGGAGCGTCAGGAGCGGCACCAGCGTCGGCTGGGCCGATAACGGGTCCGCCGTCCCTGACGGCCATTCCGGGGGGACTGGGCGCAGGCCCACAGGCCGATGCTCTGGGGGCTACGCCCGCCAGTCCCGGCCCAGTCGCCCCCGGAGCACCTCCCGGCATGCCCGCACCATCAGGAGATTCAGACC